>VAPF01037892.1_pt1 | contig 28714 bp, 24 predicted proteins | sample 3393931 | NCBI WGS metagenome assembly VAPF01 (sample SAMN08290437, study PRJNA428436) | hydrothermal vent metagenome | isolation source: Deep-sea hydrothermal vent chimney | place: Atlantic Ocean: South-mid Altantic Ridge | depth 2773 m m | reverse complement strand
TGGCAGGGCCGGTTGGCGGAGAGCGGCCGACGGCTCAGTTTGGCCCTTGAAGACTATGACCGCCTGTTGCTTTCATCTTTTAAGCGGCAGGAGGTCTTGGGACGTGCCATCCGTCTTGCCGGGGAACTGGGGCGTCTCGATGAGGTGGATCATTATCTGACCCTGCGGCGGGCATTGAAGCGCCCCATGTCTGAGCCGCTGCTGCTTGATATTGCCGAGGCCTTTGCCAATTGTGAGGCCTGGCAGGAGGCGATAGACTCCTATGAGCGTATAATCAACGAAACGGCCAATAATAAAGACTGGCCTCAAAATACCGCGGCTCGGGCAAGACTGGGCGCCAGGGCCGCCCTGGGGCTGGCGGCAGTCCTGCGGCGTGACGAACGTTTGTATGAGGCTGGTCAGGCCCTGCGAGTGGGGTTGATTGTCAGCGGAGATGGGGCTCTTTTGATTCCCCGGCTCTTTGATTTGGCTCTGCTGGAGGGCCGCTTGCATGAGGCAGGGCGCTGGCTGACTCTGGCCCATGAGGGCAAGGGGATTACCCACTGGGATTTGGGTCTGCTTAAGGCTCGTCTCCTGCTGGCGAAAGGGGAGGAAAAACAGGCCCGGCGTCTGGCCTTGAGGCTGGAAGATGAACTGCGGGATGGCGGGGCAGCGGGAGATAAAAACCGGCGCTGGACGAGGAGGCAGCTGGCTCTGGCCGATTTCTGGGCTCGCCTAACGCCGGGACGGGCGGCAGAGTTGTGTAAGGCCGTCTTGGCCCGTGAGCGGGTGAATCCCCGAGCCAGGGTTATTTTGCTGAGCCTGGGGCGCTTACCCCTCTCGGCTCTTGTTAGGGATATTCGGCGGCTGTCGACCGCTGATATCTTGGTTTATGCCCGTTTGGCCCGGCAGTATGATCAGCCTGCTTTTGCTTCTTTGGCGGCGGCCGATGTCGAGAGCCGGGAGCCGGATTCTCTAACGGCAAAGGTCATCTCGGCCTGGGCCTTAATCAGGGCACAGAAGTACAGGGCTGGCGCCGCAGCCTGGGAGGCCCTGGCCGCCCGTCGTCCCCATGATTTATTGATGTTGGCCCAGGCTGTTCGAGCCGCTTTTTACAGCGGCGATCCAACTCAGGCCCTTAAAATCTGCCAGGTGGCGGTAAAGGTGGAGCATGATCCGCAAATTCTTCTGCTCCGAGCCCGGATCTTATGGCAGGCTAATAAATGGTCGGCAGCCCTGCGGATATATCAGCAGTTTCTGCGGCCGGGGGTGGATAGCACTCTGATGGCTATGGCCGGGAAAAGGGATATTACCCTGCCCAAACCGAAGCGTCAGGAGTCCCTCTGGCGGCGGATTTCGCTGGCGCCGGTGAACGAGAGCCCGCTGGCCGATATTCTTATGGCCCCTGCGCCTCCGGGTAAATCGACCAACTACCGCCGCTGGCAGTTGAACGTGGCCCGTCTTTATGCCCGCTACCGTTGGCAACAGGAGTATGCGGCTGAGTATCTTGTGCGGCGTACGGTACGGGGGCGGGCTTATTTCACCGCTGAGAAGAGGTATAAATCTTTAACGAGACAATATCCGGCCGATAAATCCCTGCTCTTTGATTTGGCTGGGGTCTACAGCCGCCTTGGAAGGCTTGGCGATGAGGCGGCGATTTACGATCGCTTATCTGCCAACGGCATTTGTTTCGCGCAACTTGAGCCTGACCGTCGGCGTAATAGGTTGAAGCTGCGCCCTCAAGTTTTATCTAAACTTGATTATGTTGAGGAAGAGGGGCGTAACGGCTTTAAAGATATAAGGATAATGGCTCCTGAATTTGCCTTTACGCTGCCTAATGGTCCTGGCCGGCAATGGCACCTTGCTCTGCAGCGCCGCAATTATCACGGGGTGAACGCCGATGGTGCGAGTCGTGCCAACAGGATCTTTGCCGCCTGGCAGGGGAAGATCTTAAACGGTATCGGTCTTGGCCTGGGCGGTGGTCTGGAAAGCAACACCCGCCGGGGGGGGAATACCTCTCTGTTTTATTTAAAGGTTAGAGCCAAGGCTGGTGATAAGTTGACGGCCGATTTATCTTTTGGACAGGATGTGGTGTCAGATACATTGAGCAGTATCCGGCAGGGAATATCCCGCCGCCGGTTTAAGGGGGCTCTAACCTTTGAACCGCTGTCTCGTCTGGCTCTGGGGGGGGGGTATGTTCACAGCCGTTACTCCGACGATAACTGGAGTAATGGTTATGACTTCTGGTCGTCGTTATTGCTCCATAGTGAGCCCTATTTTCTCCAGGCTCGTTATCGCTATTCCTTTGTCGACTCCAGGGTTGGTAATGACTCGGCTCTGATCGCGGCAGGACTGACTGATTATGCCCGGCATCCTTACTGGTCGCCGAAAAATTATTGGCTCAATGAGGTCGGGGTATATTTTAAGCATCTGCTTTCTCATGATAATTTGGGGCGCGGGCTTTCTAAATACTATACAATGGAGTACTATGTCGGTCACGATGCCGATGGCTATGCCTTTCAACATGTTATCGGCGGTGCTTTTTTTGAGCTTAATAACGATTTTGGTTTGCGCGCCAGAGGGGAATGGTTTTCTTCCAGCTTTTATCGAAAAAAAGAGCTGAGCTTGTCAATTTCTTACCGTTGGTAACCTCAGGCTGAAAAATAGTTATGGTAAAAATTGGTTTAAAATCGGCGGGATTTTGGTATAATGCCGAGAAGAAAATAAAGAGGGCTGTTTGCCGAATAGTTACCGTTTTTTTAACATAAAGGACTCGGGAGTTATGGAAGGATGGCAAGAAGTACTCAAGCTGCTGTTGATGATTATTGCTGTCTTTGCGGTCATTCTGGGCCTGCAAAAATGGATGGCGCCTAAGATGGGCGGCATTGGCTGCGACTGAGGCTCCCCGGATGGGCACAAGCCGGTTCGGCTTGAAAAAAAGGATGACAAACACGACTCAGAGTAGATAAGAGTCGTTATTTAAAGCAGTTAACCGGAGCCATGACGATCGGTGCAGTAGTCGACCGCGCATGGCTGTTTTTATTTTACAATACAACAAATACTGGCAGAGTTCAGGAATATACAGGCGGGGAATATAATGGTTACGAGAGTGCCGATGTCAAAGACTGGTCATGCCAAGCTGCGAGAGGAACTGCATCGTTTGGAGAGTAAGGAACGCATTGAGGTTATTAGTGCCATTGAAGAGGCCAGGGCCCATGGTGATCTGAAAGAAAATGCCGAATATCATGCTGCCAAGGAACGGCAGGGCCATATTGAATGCCGGATCATGGAGCTGAAGGATAAGTTGGGGCGGGCCGAGATTATTGATTGTACGAACGTAAAATGTCAGCGGGCGGTTTTTGGTACGGTAGTTGAGATGGTGGATCTGGATAATGATGAGAAAATAACCTATTGTCTGCTGGGGCCGGAAGAGGCGGACGTGAAGGCCGGCAGTATCTCTGTCCTTTCGCCCATTGGTCAAAGTCTACTGACCAAGGAGGTCGGTGACGAGGTTACGGTGAAGACGCCCGGCGGGGTCAGGCAGTTTGAAATTATGGAGATATCCCCGGCAACAGAGCCTTGATGGTTTTTACGGTCTTCTAAGTCGGCAGGCTGATACCGTTTAAGAAAATAGAGCTTATTTCATCGGCAGTATCATCAACGGTATATGAGTGATCGGAGTTTAAAATCCACAATCTGGACATTTCGTCCAGGGCGCCAAAGAAGGCCCGTTTGATAATCCCAGGTTTTAGTTCCGGTCGGAAAATCCCGGATTTCTGGCCCTGGTGAATAATACCTGAAATTATATTCACATAATCGACAAATTTTGTGATCCGGTATTCCTTTACAGAATCGGAGCTCTGGCGGAGTTCCATCTGGAGTACCTCGGCCAGCTCCTTCTTTTCTATCACCAGCTTCAGGTGATGGAGAGCGAAGATATATAACTTGCGCCGCGGATCTTCTTCCTGGGCCAGAGCCGCCTTTATATCAACGATTAACTTGGCTATTTCTTCTTCAAAAAGGGTGAGTAATATATCATATTTGTTGTGGAAATATAGATATATGGTGCCATCTGCCACCTTGGCTTCCTTGGCGATGTCGGATATTCTGGCGCTGAAGAATCCCTTACTGCCGAAAACCTTGGTGGCTGCCACAAGAATTTTTTGATGTTTGTCTGCCTTTTTCACGTATGTATGACCTGGTGGGAGTAAAGAGAGCGAAATGAATAGAAATTCATTCTTATGATATGTATGGCTGGCAAGGCTGTCAAGTAATAAAAGAAAAATAATGAATACTTATTCATCCTTATCCCCTGTTTTAAGGGGACAATCCGGTGTGTTTTAAGTGCTGGTTTCGTGCTGGTGATGTGTGCTTTGGACTTTTTGAGAGTTCGCTGATAAGGCTAAATTAGTTTGTGAGGAGTAATATGAAGATATTAGTGATTGGTTCCGGCGGCCGGGAACATGCCCTGGTCTGGAAGTTGAAACAGAGTCTTAGAGTTACAGAAATTTTTTGCGCCCCTGGCAATGCCGGTATAGCAGGTATGGCCCAATGCCTTGATATTGGCGCTAACGAGGTGGAAAAGCTGGCCGACTTTGCCTTAAATAATGGGGTTGAGCTTACCTTTGTCGGCCCTGAGGAGCCTTTGACTCTGGGGATTGTTGATTTTTTTGATTCCAGGGGTTTGAAGGCCTTTGGCCCCACGAAGGCGGCGGCTGTTTTGGAAGGTAGCAAAGTCTTTATGAAAGATCTGCTGGCCAAATATAATATTCCCTCTGGCTTTTACCAGGCCTTTACTAAACGTGATGAGGCGGCGGCCTTTATCCGGGAGAAGGGGGCGCCCATCGTGGTCAAGGCCGACGGCCTGGCGGCGGGTAAGGGGGTTATTGTTGCCAATAGTGTTGATGAGGCCGTGGCTGCGGTGGATTTAATGCTTGCCGACCAGGCCTTTGGCAAGGCGGGGAGCCGGGTGGTTGTTGAGGAATTCCTGGCGGGTGAGGAGGCCTCTTTTCTGGCCTTTACCGATGGCCGGACAATTTTACCGCTACCCTCGGCGCAGGATCACAAAGCGGTGTTTGATGGTGATAAAGGCCCCAATACCGGCGGGATGGGGGCTTATTCTCCGGCTCCGGTATTAACGGCAGAGCTGGAGCGTCAGGTCATGGCTGAGATTATGTACCCCACCGTGCGGGCCATGGCCGCTGAGGGGCGACCCTATAAAGGCATTCTCTATGCCGGTTTGATGATTAAGGACGGCCAGGCCCGAGTGCTGGAGTTTAACTGCCGTTTTGGTGACCCGGAAACTCAGCCTCTGCTTATGCGGCTCAAAACTGATTTGGTGGAGCTGATGGAGGGGGTCATAGATGAAAATCTTGCCGCTATCCACCTGGAAATTGACTCCAGGCCCGCTGTCTGCGTGGTAATGGCCTCTGACGGTTACCCCGGTAGTTATGAGAAGGGGCGGGTAATTACTGGCCTGGATCAGGACTTTGGCGATGATCTGATGGTCTTTCATGCCGGTACCTCTCTAAGAGCCGGGGGTGAGGTGGTGAGCTCCGGCGGCCGGGTGCTTGGGGTTACCGCCCGGGCGGCAGATCTGCAAACGGCGGTTGATACCGCCTATGAAGCGGTAAAAAAAATAAATTGGCCGGGCTGCTTTTATCGTACCGATATTGGCCGCAAGGCTCTGAAACACTCGGCTGAAAAACGTCCCATACAGGTGGGGATTGTCCTGGGCAGCGCCTCTGACCTGCCGGTATTTAAGGGTTGCACGGCCCTTTTAAGGGAGATGGGTATTGCCCATGAAACTATTATTGCCTCGGCTCACCGCAGTCCAGAGCGGGCGGCAGATTATGCCAGAGAGGCAAAGGGCCGGGGCCTGCGGGTACTCATTGCCGGGGCCGGTATGGCCGCCCATCTTGCCGGGGTGCTGGCCGCTCATACCATCCTGCCGGTTATCGGAGTGCCGGTGGCTTCTTCATCTTTGCAGGGCTTTGACTCTCTGCTCTCCACGGTTCAGATGCCGCCGGGGGTGCCGGTGGCTACCATGGCGGTTGGCCCGGCCGGAGCCAAAAACGCGGCGGTTCTCGCCGCTCAGATGATAGCGTTAAGCGATGATCAAATGGCTGAATGGCTGGTGGGCTTTAAACGGCGGATGGCGAAGGATGTGGAAAGAGCTTCAGCCGGGATTGCTGATTAACTACCTGTGGTGAATGGCTGTCTTTAATGTCATTCACCACATAAAAGCGGACTTATTGCCGTATAGTTCGTTAAAATATATGACTTTATCATTAGTTTCAGAACAGACCCTGGCTGTTGAAGAGGCGGCGGCTGTAATTTTAGAAGGCGGTATTGTCGCCTTTCCCACCGAAACTTATTACGGCCTGGCAGTTGATCCCTTTAATCGCCAGGCGCTTGATCGTCTTTTTGCCCTTAAGCAGCGTTCTCTCTCTAAACCGGTACTCACTATTATTTTTAACCAGGCCCAGCTCTCCACCATCAGCACCGCTGTGCCACCCTGCTTTAATTCTCTTATGGCCCGTTTCTGGCCCGGCCCGCTTACCCTCATTTTTAACGCCCGGCCGGAACTTCCGCCTCGGCTTACCGCCGCTTCCGGTACCATCGGTGCCCGTATATCTTCTAACCTCCTGGCTCATTCCTTAGTTAGGGCGGCGGGGCGGCCCATAACCGCAACCAGCGCCAATATATCAGGTCAGCCCCCGGCCTTAAGCGCTGGCAGGCTGCGAAAGATCTTTGGCGGTGGCCTGGATTATATCCTGGACGGCGGTTCCACGCCAGGCGGCCTGGGCTCCACAATTATTGGCTGCCAGAGAGGTGAGCCTTGCCTCCTGCGTCCTGGGGCCGTCAAAGTCGGCCAGATGATTAGATAATCCTGTCAGGTGCCAAAGATTATTATGTTCTTCATGTTATTTATTTAGGAGGAATTGATATGCGTGATATTAGCCTTAAGGTCGAGGGTGAGGCGCTTGATTACGGACGGGCTGCCGATTTGGCTAAGGCAAAGGCCGAGCGGGAACTCCCGGCGGCTATTCTCATTGCCTGGAACGACCGGCAGCGGGATATTCATTCCCCCTCCTGCCTTAAATGTGGAATCAAGAATAAGGCGGGATGGGAGGTCTATGGCCGTAATCACGGCGGTTGCCTGCGGATCAGTATTAATGATGATGATTTTGTTTTTATATACGGGATGTTATAGTGTGATAATGACGGCCGTTGGATCACAGCATGTTCTTTTCCGCGATCAGTTGTTGAAGGCCGAGGAGAATCACCTTTTGTTTCAGCCGCTTATAGTTGAGGCGCAGGGCCTTGAGGGTGGTGAGGTGAGGATGGGCTATACCAATGGCGTACCCTCGTCTATCGGCCAGATTGATTAATTTGTTGAGTTGAACGGTGATGGCGGCGGCGCTCCGGGTATTGTCTAAAAACACATCGCGGCGGGCTGTTCTAATCCCCAGTTTTCGCCCCAGCCGGAAGCCGACGCTCTTCGGTGAGGTCAGGCTGTCAAGCCAGATAAGATGCCGGGCTTTAAGGGTTTTTAGGACATAAGTCATGGCCGGGACGTTTTCGGTAAATTTGGAACCCATGTGATTATTTACTCCAACGACCATTGGCAGCTCCGTTAGATCCTGATCTAAAATACGGCCCATTTCGCCCTGAGACATGGAGAGTAATAAGGCCCCCGGGCCGGGGTTCCAGCGCCGCAGATTATGGGGTTCCATGGGGAGGTGGAGGAGGACATCGTAATGCAGGGCAGCGGCCTTAAGGGCCAGTTCCCGGCTGAATGGACGAAAGGGCATAACAGAGAAAGAAAGATTCAGATTGAGATTCATGAATGCGAGGGCTAATTTTTTCTGGTTGCCTATGTCGTCGATTATTATTGCTATTTTAGGCCTAAATGGTGTTTTGTAGGGCTTGGGATCTATTTCTGTCGGCGGTATTTGCCCATGCTGAGAGTTAGATATTATGGCGGGATTGGTTCTTAAAAAAATAAAATAAAGGGCAAAGGCGATAGAGGCGAAGAGGACTAAGGTTAACAACAGGGAGATGTAAAGGCCAGATTTTTTCTTTCCCCTTTTGGCCTGCTTTCTGGCCATTTATTTATCCCGCTCCAGGACGTAATGGGCCAGGGCATGCAGGGTGTCTTTGGCGTTGGAATTTTGAAATATGTTTAGGGCTGCCAGGGCCTCGTCAATCAGACTTACGGCTCGCTGCCGGGCGGCGGTGAACCCTCCTGTCATGGAGATTATGTCTCGAACCCTGGTAAAATAACTACTTCGATTAGCGGCCGGACTTGTTAAAAGCTTCTTTAACTCCTGGCTGCCGCTGCCGTCCCCCCTTAAGGCGTAGAGGAGCGGCAGGGTCATTTTGCCCTCCTGGAAATCATTGCCTACTGCCTTGCCTGTTTTAGTCTCATCGCCCTGATAATCCAGGAGGTCATCAATTATCTGGAACGCTAAACCCAGATTCGTGCCGAACAGGGCTATGGCCTGTCTCTTATCACTGGCACTGCCGGCAAAAATGGCACCTGACTCACAGGCCGCGGCAATCAGGGCGGCAGTTTTGCCGCGCAAGACTGCAAAATAATAGCTCTCAGCTGTCTCCTGCTTCTCGGCGTTTTGCAGTTGCAGGAATTCCGATTCCACCATGGCGGCGGCGGCATGGCATATTACCTTTAGGCAGGATATGCCGCCCACGGTTCCGGCCAGACGCATGGCATGGCTGTGCAGAAAATCACCAGCGAGAATCACATGGGTATTGCTCCAGACCTTGTTGGCGGCTTTACGGCCCCGGCGCTCTTCGGCATGGTCAATCACGTCGTCGTGCAGGAGGCTTGCGGCATGCAGGTACTCAAAGGTCAGGGCCAAACGGTAGAGATTCGGTGAATTGTGGCCCTCTAACCCGGCACTCAGAATAGTCAGCAGGGGGCGGATACGTTTGCCGCCGTTAAAGACGGCATATTCTATGACTTCGTTCAGCAGTGGATTGTCAATGGCGGCACTTAAATCCTGGCCCATGATAAGATCTATTTTCTCGGTCTCCGGCCGGATATTTCGTAGTAGGCCTGTCATTCAAGTTTGTCCTTTTTGGCGGGGAAGTTTTTATGGATTGACTGCTGGCAGGAGAGGTTGCGGTAAAAATGGCGGAGGAAGTAGGATTCGAACCCACGGTACTTTCGTACAACGGTTTTCAAGACCGCCGCCTTCAACCACTCGGCCATTCCTCCGTAAATTTTGATTTAGCTTTTTTAACATCTCAAAATGCTCATGTCAATAATAGTCATGACTAATTTCTCTTCTTTTCAAAGCCGCTCAGAATACCTGTGGCTGGTATTAATCAGGCTAAAAAAACACAAATCTCCTGGTTTTGAGCTCTTTTTTGATGTAAAATAAATACATTATCCGCTTTGTTTATTAAAATAGGGGGGAGTATGGCAGGCGAGGAAATTAGAATTTCTATTGATAAATTAATTGAGATAGTTCAAGCCGGCGGGAAGATCCGTACCGGAGTTGACGTTTTGAATAAACAGGGGCGCTTGATTCTGGAACGGGATGTCCTGGTGGCGGATGTTGGTCCCCTGCTGCGGGTTAAAAAATTTGGGGTGGAGTTAATTTCCATTGTCAGCGGTGGTAATGGCGGTTTATGGGATGAAACCGGGCAGCCGGTTGTCGTTAAAACCGAGACTGTGCCAGCCCCTAAACCGGCGCCGGTCTCAGAGATAGACCGCCGTATATATGAGATTGAAGGATTGCGGCAGGCTGCGGCAGAGAAGGCCTCTCTGGCCAAAAAAAGTCTCAGAAATGCCCTGCGCCAGATTCAGGAGAACGGCGGCAAGTTCGATTTTGAGCCCATTGATGACACGGTGAGAGAGCTGTTTGATTTTGTTTCTCAGAATGAGACCGCTTTCTCATATTTGACCAGAGAAATTTTTTCTTATGATCAATATCTCTATAATCATTCTCTTAATGTCTGTGTGATCGGCACGGTGATAATGAAGAAGTTTAACGAAAACTTTAATGCTATGGTCAATAATCACCTTAATAATATACCGACCTCCATCAGCGCCGCTGCGGCAAAGGCTGTACCCCAGTCCTTCAAATATTTTCAGAATGATGAATTACAGGACATCTCGGCCGGTTTTTTTATGCATGATATGGGTAAGGTGTTAGTAGAAAAGTCGATTCTGAATAAAAAAGGCCGGCTGAGTAAGAGTGAATTTGAGGTTGTTAAGGCCCACAGCACCAGAAATGGTATCCAGATACTGGAGAAAAATCATTTGATTAATCCATATCTCTGTAAAATAAGCCATTATCACCATGCCCGGCTTTTTGAAGATGAGGAGCGCTGTTATCCCGCTGAAACCTCTCCCTTAGATATTCCGGCCTATGTCAAGGTTTGCAAATTAGCCGATATATTTGACGCCATGACCTCTAAACGCTGTTATAAAGAGGCCTTGAATCCAGTTGGAGTGGTGGCGGATATATTTCATAAATACGCCCAGAAAGACACCCTGCTGCAGTTTATTCTCCATGCCTTTGTCCGGGCGGTGGGGATATATCCTTCAGGCAGTGTGGTCTCGCTGATCAATGGCCAGCTGGCCTATGTCCTTGACAGCGAGGGCCCGGCTCTTATAGCTTTCACCGATGTGGATGGGAGACCACTGACCACCAAACCGGATATTGTGGTGTTAGATAAAAAGGCGGAGGAAGGGGGCTTGAAGATTGACCGCCGTAAGGCTCCTATGGATCCGGTGCAGGCCCATAAAATTTTACCGGCTTATTTGAAAACTTCGTAATTACAGGCGGCTGCTGCCCGAGGCCAGATCCTCAAGGGCCGCTAAGTCGATAATTTTTATTTGTTTGCCGTTGGATTCGATGAAACCGTTTTTGACCATTTTGGCGAAGATGCGGGACAGGGTTTCTGGAATGGTGCCGAGGAGGCTTGCCAGGTGGTTTTTGGCGATATCGAGCTCAACATTCCGGCCCTGCTGCTCACTGAGCAATAATAAATGGGCGGCCAGGCGTCCGGGAACCTCTTTCAGGGACAGGGCCTCAATCATGGAGGCAAATTTTTTGAGACGCCGGGAAAGGGCAGCCATCATATTCATGGCCAAATCAGGTTTGGTGCGGATTAAATCCATGAAGGCCGACCGGGGAAAAAAGAATAATTTAACCCTGGTCATGGCCATGGCGTAAGCCGGATAAGGAGCTCCGGCAAAAATTGCCGCTTCGGCAAAGGGCTCTCGATGCTCAAAGATGTGGAGAATCTGCTCCTTACCGTCGGCTGACAGTTTAAAAATTTTGACCTTACCGCTTACCACTATGTAAAATCCCAGGCCGGGATCACCCTCGGCAAATATCGTCTCGCCGCGTTCTACGGTCTGGTCGCTGACGATTGTGGCTAATTCGGCAATCAGGCAACTGGAAAGCCCCCCGAATAAGGGGGTCAGAGCAAGGTGTTGGGCGATATCCACTATCAGGCGACGAGATTTATGGCATGGCCTTTGGCGTTACCGGCCGCAGTCTCTGCCTGGCGAATCTGGTTTCGTTCAGCGCTGCCCCTGGTCTGGGCAGTTGCTTCCGGCTCTGGCTTCTGTGCCGCCTTCAGGTCTTCCCGCCTTTGGGTTGCGGCCTGCTGTTGTAACTGCCGGGCCTGGGCGGATATATCTACCCGGCTTTGGGCCTGCGGAGCATTAGTCTTCCGTGCTCTTTGAGCCTGGGGAGCATTCTGGCTATTCTCGACGTTTTGGTACAGCTGGCTCGGATTCAGGCTGTTGAGTGAATTTATATTCATTGGCGCACCTCCTTCATTACAACTATTATAAGCAAGGTGGGCGAAATAGACAAGGGGGCAAAGAAAAGGATTAGTGATAATCTGAGGGAGGTGTATGTTTTGTGCAACCTCCTAAATAGTTACCAAATAATTATCCGGTGTTGTGCCGGGCTCTCGATTTATGGTGAGGGCGGCGGCGTAATTGTTTTCGATAAAGGCGAAAACGGACAAAATGGCAGGCATGTCTGAGCGCCGACAGGCTATACGGCCGCTGAAACCGCCGGGGATAGGGGTTAACGACTGGAGACTTAAGTCTAAAAAACCCGGCAGAGGGTGAAGAGGAAAGGCCTTGCGAACTGCTTCTTTTATTGACCAAAGCATGGTAAACGTGGCTTTGGGAGATTGGTTTGCACGAGCCCCCTGCCGCAGTATAATAAGTTCCTCCGCCGGGTTTACGAAGCGACTTTTTATGCGGCTTGTGTCTTTTATTTCCTGGAGATCCAGGCCGCATAAAAATGGCCGTATCGCCATGGCCGCGGCTTGAGTGCCGCTATGGCTGATGGATATGTCGGGGACGGACCCGGCGCTGCTCAAGGCTATAAACGGGCGACCGCTGGCCTGTTTGTCAATCTCTATCTGCTGCCAGGCTGGGGAGCCGGGGCTGGAGGCGGAAATAACTGACAGCGCCGCGGCCTTGGCGCACAGGCGGCCGGCCAGCCATTGAGCGGCCCGCTGGGGAAAGGTGAATCGTCGTAAGATTCTGCCCTCTGCCGGGCTGAGATAACGGTGGGCGAGATTACCTTGCTGCGGGCTGATTTTTAGGCGGCAGGCCGCCACTTCTATCCCCTTGAAAAGTGGCAGGTCTAATATTTCTGGTTGGGAGAACAGAGGCTGGATGGCAATGTCGTGATTTGTCCGGCCTTGTGAGCCGGGAAATTTCTTGCTATTTTGCATAAAATATAGTCTTTCTTGTACGGTAAATAATTATTTAAACAGCGGGCCGCCATTATTGGGCAACAGTCGTCTAACTGTGGAGACTTACGATTAAATTCAGCTTATACCTCTATGACAGCTCTTGATATTGGTGTTATCATTATTACAGTATTGTTCCTGGTGCGCGGCGTATGGATTGGTTTCGTACGGCAGATCGCCTTTGTCCTGGCCCTGACCACGGGTTATATTGCTGCCGGGGCCTATTACGATCATTTTTCCAGGTATCTCGGTAAGTGGGTGCATAATCCGGAACTTCGTTTTGTCATTACCTACACCCTGCTTTTTTTAGCTACCTATGTCATTATTATGTTGTTGGGGGCAGGTCTGAAAAAGGTGATGCAGGTCTCCTTTCTGGGCTGGTTTGACCGGCTCATGGGTGGCATATTTGGTCTGGGCAAGGCCGTTTTTATTTCCACCCTGGCCTATATGGCTCTCGCTGGTATATTCTCCACCGCTAATCCCATTATTCAAAAATCATTCAGCGCCAAATATCTTACCCGCAGTGCCCGTTTTGTTACCTCTTTTATCAAGGATAAGGACTTGCAGAAGTCACTGATTCCCAAATCTCCGGCCATCTCCTCATTTCTGGCCAATCCCGTACCAGCCCTTAAGAAGCTGGGGGGACAGACCAAATAGATATCCTGTCATAACCGCCTGGTTGATGAGGGTGGTCTTGAACAGTCCCAGACGCTGCCAGCGCCGGTCAGAGGTGATGGCGGCGGCCGGGGCTATTCTGATTCTGCCATATTTCTTTAAAGCTTTGATGAGAAGAACGTCCTCCAGAATGGGTTGAGGGGCATAACCGCCCGCTTTTTTGAATAAAGCGCTATTGACAAAGATAGCTTGATCGCCATAGGGCAGACGCAGAAGACGGGTTCTTAGATTGGTGCCGGCCTCCACCAGGCGGCGGCCCATTCCCCGGCCGCCCATGGCAAAGCGGAAGGCCCCGGCGGCGGTATCAGGCTGCCGCATAATTTGCATTATATGATGCGGAAAATCCGGTGGCAACAAGGTATCGGCGTGCAGGAAAAGGAGAATGCCGCTTCTCGCTGCCTCTGCACCGTGATTCATCTGCCGGGCTCGTCCTGCTGGTGAGCGGCGGATAATGGCGCCATTGGCCTGGGCAATGGCCAGCGTGTCATCGGTACTGCCACCGTCAACTACAATAATTTCTCTAACCTCTGGAGCTGCTGCTGCTCGCAGGGTGCGGGCGATATTGCCGGCTTCGTTAAGGGCGGGTATAATTATGGAAATGTCTGAGGTCTTCCGGGCGGTCGATGTCATAAAGGGCATCCACTAAGTTGACTGAGAGATTTTGCTCCCCGGCCTTTTTCAAGGTTTCGGCCAATACCTTGCCGGTACCCCAGCTTAGCTCTTTAAACAATGCCGGGCAGGGGCGGTTCAGGCCAATGAGGTAATATCCGCCGTCCATGGCAGGCCCGAGAACGAGATCCAGCCGTTTTAATTTATTAAGGGCGCCATGTAAAATGGCGGCGGTGAGGGCCGGGCAGTCAGAGCCGACAAGAATTATATGCCGGTTACCGGCGGCAAAGGCCTGCTGGAAGGCGGCGGCCATACGGCAGCCTATATCAGCCCCCCTCTGGGGATAATAATTCAGGTCGTCTCCCAGCCAGGCGGCCATCATTTCGGTATTGCCGCCCTGGTAATGAATTTGGAGGTCGGTGGCTCTATAACGCTGTAATTCTCTGACTTGGCGGACGATCTGCTCGCTCATCTGACGCTGGCAGTCGGCGGCTCCCTGAGCGCCTATGGCCGGGATCAGCCGGGTCTTCACCTGGCCTGGTGCTGGGAATCTAATAAAAATGATCACTGCATCTTCAGCAACTGATTTTTTTGTTTGAGCTGCTTTGCGGCCGACAGAAGCGGCTGGCTGCCCTTCATTAATTCCACGCTTGATCAAATTATATGCCCAAATACGAAAAATACGAAAAATACAAAAAATATGGTCAGGGAAACCTTAAATCTGCCCCAGAATCATATATAAAACGTGATTATCGCCGGGCAGTCGGGGCGGCTGGTTTTTCCACCTTTCAGGTTAAGGTGAGAGAGACCGACTTGTTTATTATGGCTCCGGCTGATGTCCATGGCCCTGCCTATGATTTAGTTCGTCAGTATCGTAATCAGTTGGAAAATTATATCAACCATAATCCTTCCTTTCAATCCTCCCTGCTGCCGCTCGATATTGACCGGCTGGCCCCGCCCATTGTTAAGGATATGCTTAAGGCCTCCGCCGCTACCGGGGTCGGCCCTATGGCGGCGGTGGCCGGGGCGGTGGCGGAATATGTTGGTGGCGGTCTATTGGCGGGGGCCGGGATTGATGAGGTGGTGGTTGAAAATGGTGGTGATATATTTTTACAACGTCGAGAGGATTGCCAGATTGCCATTTTTGCCGGGCCCTCGCCTTTGAGTAATAAAGTCGGGGTCAAGGTTAAGGCGGCGGCAATGCCCATGGGGATCTGTACCTCCTCTGCTTCAGTAGGGCATTCCCTGAGTTTCGGAGCGGCTGATGCGGTAACCGTTCTTGCTGCCGATACCGCCCTTGCCGATGCCGCGGCTACCCGTCTGGGCAATGAGGTCGGCAGGGATTGCCCCCTCTCTCAGGCCCTGGACGTGGCTCGGGAGATCAGCGGTATTCGCGGAGTGGTTATTATCCGGGGCGAGGATATTGGGGCCTGGGGCGAGATAGAATTGGTCGATTTGACTTAGGGTCTGTAAACAACCTGGCTGATATCCTCTTGTGGGTGCTTAAAATCCCCCTATAAGTATATAACCAACCCTATCGGGGTAATTTTAAGTGTGCAGAGCAGGGTATTTATGGAGCGTTTACTAACTATCTAACCATTTATTGAGGATATCCTCGGGCAGGAGCGGACTGCTTGGCTTCTTTGTCTCAGCGGGCGGTTTCGGGGTTGCGGCAGGCTGGTCTCCCGATTCAGTTGTTTCTTCTTCAGCTGTGGCAGGTCTGGGGGCTTCCTCAGTCTCAGCTTCGATGGGGACTATCTCAACAGTTTGCTGCCCGGCCGTTAATTCCTCTTCAAGCTCGTGGAGCCTGGATTCGTCCTCGGCGCATCTTGTTCTCTCGTCTTTTAAAGCTTGTCGTAACTCTTCCAACTGGTGGCTCAGGCCGCTTAGTTCCTGCTGATGTTCGGCGTGGATTTCCTCTATTTTGTTGTTTTGGCTGGTCACCTCAATCTGGCGGGCTAACAAGAGTTCCTCCAACTCTTTTACCCTTCTGGTGTGAGATGATATTGTGGTGATCTCCTGCCGTAAGCCTTGTTCCTCTGCCTGGCTGGCTTGCAGCTTTTCCCGCAAGGCGGCTAATTCCTGCCGCATGGCGGCGATGTTCTGCTGCTCTTCCTGGGCGGTGTATAACTCCGCCTTTAGTTCGGTAAGTGTTGTAATTTGTTCATTGAGCTGGTGATTTTGCTGCCGTATGTCTTCTAACTGGCTTGATAGCCTGGTGATTTCCATTTTCTGTTCGTTGTCTATTGCCTCTTCCCGGCTCAGCAGAGTTATTTCATCCTGGAGGCGGCGGCATTCCCGGTGACTATTCTTTAACTCGGCTTCTAAACTCTGGTTTCTAATCTGGAGATTATCCTCGTTCTCCTGTTCTGCCTTTTGTTCCTGGAGTTGTTCTTGCAGGGCGTCCTGCGCCGCCAAGCTGGCTTGTAATTGTTCGCGTAAGTCATCTGCCTTCTCGTGCTGAGCCGTTAACTCCTCCCTGAGGCCGACATTGTCTTCTGCGTCCTCCTGTTTTAAAGCGGCATACTTAAGGGCTAATTGTTGATATTTTTCCTGCTGGTCAGCAAGCATCGCCTCAAGGGCTGGGAGGCGCTCTAAGTCTTGGCGTGATTCGTCAAGTTTTTCCTGGGCGATTCGTAATTCCTGCCGCATCTCTCCTAATTCTTCCACCTGCTTTGACAAACCAGACATGCCTTTGAGCTTTAAAGCTGCTTTCTCGGTAATAAGCTGCTCAATTTCAGCCTGCCTGTCGGTTAGTCTGGTCTCCAGATCGTTAATCCTGACTCGGAATTCTTCTTTATTCATAACCGTCTCCTTTAAAAAAATGTCCAGGGCGTTAAGATCGTTTTTGAGCACTTTAACGTCATTGATTAAGGTATCCTGTTGTTCTGTGGCGCTGGAATAAAGATGAACCTCTTTGTTGTCCAACTTGACGGTGAGGCTTTTCTTTTCTAAACCTCGCAACCGTATAATTATATAACTCAATATTATGAGGATTGCCGATAGGAGCAGGATGATAAACACCAGTTTTGGCATGGATGGGGCCGGGCCGCGGTAAGGAGCCAGTGATCGCTTCTGAGCGAGCGGCGGCTTTTGCTTTTGGACGGATTTTATTTCTTTGCCGGGTGCTGGTAATTTAAGCGCTCTGTTTGCCTCTCGGTACCAGTTGAGATAAACATCCCTTTTTCGGAGCGGCCATAACGAGAGAGCAGGGAAATTTGACTTGGCAGCGGTTGTGGAGGGCCGCTTGGCCGATCGTGATCCTTTTTTCTGAGTTATGGTCGGAATCCGGCTGATGGGCGGCCGGAGACGCTGCATAATCTTCCATCCTTTACCGGACTTGAAGCCTATGTAACTGGCGGCGAAAGATGATTTGCGGTTAGGCAGGCCGTATTCACAGGCGACTAAGGTCTGGCGGTTAACCTGAATCATATAGAGGTTATAGAAGGTAATGGGGGCATCAGCGGCCTCAGGCAGCAATAATTTTTTGGCTAATTCGAAATTATTGCTGCTTAAATCCGGTAATGAGGCCTGACCGGCCTTTAAATCCAGGAGACTTGGGATGATTATTACCGGGATAGTCCCAATCTTTAAAAATCGGGCTAATTGTGAGAGATCATTGTTGTTAAGGCTGATGCAGCCATTGGTACTGTCATAACGTAATTTTTTGTTGGTACCGTGGATAAATATACCATGTCCGTCCCGTTTTTCCAGGCGGTCAAAGATGTTTGGATAATTGAGGTGAAAGGCCTTAGTACCGAAGACGGTGAGCTTTTTGTCGATATATTTTTTGGTAATAAAATATATACCTTCCGGGGTCTTTTTGTCCCCTTCCACTACTTTAGGGCCGAAATTCTCGCCGGTGGCCGCACTATATTCCGTCATAACCTGTAATCTGCCATCATAGCGAAGAACCCGGAGACGCTGAAAATCTTTTTCCACCAGGATGATAGATAAGGGACGGGCGGCAATCAGTACCTTGATGTTAAGATTAAGCAGGGCACCGCTGTCAATTCCCACCGGTATGCGGTTGCTGATGGCGGCTCTGGCGCCTAATGGTACAAGGCTGAAAATAAATAATAATGCTGAAATAAAAAGATAGGGCATATATTAATTTTAACTATTCAGCCTGATGTCCAAGAAAGCTGTCCGCGGACAACCTCACAGACTTCTTGTGGTATTGACTTTAGCCGATAGTCGTTGACTTATGTTTGATTAAGCAATTATTATATTAGAAGATAATAAGTGATAGCGGAAAAACTCTTGAACCCGGTCTGAATCGTTCGAGAATTAAACCCCGTAATTTCTTATCATAATGGACTGAAACATCTTTTGCAAATACTGAAAAGAAATACCCGCTGTTGCTGCCTTCTAATTTGCTGTTTTGGTTCCTTTTACTGTTTAGGCAGTCTTAGGGCTTCGTAAAATAGGATTATGAAGTGATTAGAGGGGGTCAGCAAGGCACGATTAACGGTGTATCGTAAACGCTATGCTATTCGGCGAAATGCCCGTAATGAGCAATAACTACTGAATGTAACTGCTCAGATCACAGCTGAAGTTACACTAAGGCACAAGGCGGTAAATAGATGTGAAGGCTCTTTCCATTAACAGTAAAATTATGCTTGTGCAGCTTCTCATGGCTCTCCTTGGAGCCTTGGCTCTCGCTGTGGCCGGGTATTTTATTCTCTACACCTCCCTTACTGCCAGTGCCAAACGGCAGATGCGGTATGTGGCGGTCAGCCAGGCTGACTTTGTTCGTCATAACTGGGATCTGATCTTAAGTGAAATAAGAGAACTGGGGCATAGTGAGGCAGTAACCACCTATACCTATACCAGCTCTTTCTGGGAGGGTGCCCTCACCGAGTATTTAAAAGATAGTGCCAGCCAGAATTTTTCCGTTGTAGCCTATCTCGATCAAACCGGCCTTGAAAAGGTCAAGGTTGTCCACGGCCGCAAATCAACTCATCTAATGGATCATGGCGCTTCCGCCATTTTTAAACGGGCCAAGCAGCATCCCAATGTTATTCAGTTCAAAATTGTTACCGAGCATACGGTGGGGGTGGAACTGCCGCCGCCGTATATTGAATACATCTATTACGGCGACCGCTTCAGCCGATTTACCGGGGCAGTTATGGTGCTGTCCACCATTGATCGACTATCGCCAACCATGGCGGATTTCCATTTTGAAGAAACCGGCTATTTGACACTGATGACTGCTGATGGGCGGGTGCTGATTACCCCGGATAAAAGACAGACCATGCAGCGGGTGAATATGGGGAAAATAATCGGAACGTCCAGCCTGTGTCCGGAAGGGGTGCGGATTAAACGGGCTCCTCTTCTGGGGCAGGATGTGATGAATGCCCTGGTCTATCTGCCTGAAATGGATCTCTTTCTTGATGCCGCTTTGCCGATGAACCGTTTTATGCTGGTGCCAAGACGCTTAATTATTGTCTATATCGCTATTATATTGTTGACCATGGCCTTATGTCTGCTGGTGTCATATAAGCTGGCCCGGGGCATAACCCGGCCGATATTGGAGCTGGCCGCAGCCGCCAATAAATTAGCACAGGGCGACTGGGCTCAAGAAATTAGGCCTCGTAAAGATGATGAAACCGGAGTTCTGGCCCAGGCCTTTCTGGTGATGAAGGGGCGATTGCATGATATGATCCGCAGCCGTGACCTGGAGATAGCCGCCCGCCGCCAGAGTGAGGAACGTTACCGTACTTTGTTTGAGACGGCCCCGGATGCCATCAGCGTTCTCGATGATCAGGGGGTAATTGTTGATGTGAACCCGGCGGCCTTGCGCCTCTATGGTCTGGGGCGTTGGGAAATGGTGGGTAAGAGAACAATTGATTTTATTCATCCGGAAAATCTGGAGGTTTGCCAGCTTAATTTTGAGCGTTTAAAAGGGGCGGCGGTCGTAAATGTTGAGGAGGAGATAATAATTTATTATGGCCCGGAGCGGGAGGAGCGGCCGGTATGGCGGAAGGCCAAGTCCCTAATGGATGATAAGGGCCTTTTCAGAGGGGTACTGGCCTATGATCGTGATCTGAGAGAGCGTCAGGAGGCGAACCGTCTGCGGGAGGAGCTTGACCGTATCGCTCGCCATGACTTGAAGGCGCCCTTAAACGGTATTGTTAATATTCCCTATCTCATTCGCAAGCAGAATAATCTCAGCACCGAGCAGTTGCGATGGTTGCAGATGATTGAGGACAGCGGTTACAAGATGTTAGAGTTGATTAATAACTCTCTGGAAATCTACCGCATGGAAGCGGGACGATATAATTTCCAGCCGGTGAGGGTGGATTGCGTCGCCATTCTGCGCAAAATTGGCCTTGATCTTCTGGATCAGCTCCAGAGTCGGCGGGTTGAGCTGCGGCTCTTGGTGAACGACCGGCCATGCCGTAAGGATGAATGTTTTATGATTAGCGGCGATGAACTGCTGACTTACAGTATGCTGGCTAATCTTATTAAAAATGCCCTGGAGGCCTCGCCCGTCGGGCAGGCAATTGAGGTTGCCATGCGTAAGGCGGAGGATGGACGTTTAGAAATAATAATTCATAATGAGGGGGCTGTTCCTGAGGAGCTGCGTGCCTCATTTTTTGATAAATACGTGACCTGGGGCAAGAGGGGTGGCAGTGGGCTGGGAACCTATAGCGCCCGTCTCATGGCTGTTACCCAGGGGGGAGATATAACCATGCGTTCCTCGGTGGCTCAGGGTACCTTTGTTATTGTCGGCTTTTCCGGCGCCGGGTGATTAATGCTGGCAGTGGCGGCACCAGAAGGTGGCTCGGCCCGCCATGGTGATTTTTTCGATGACTGTGCCGCAGATGGGGCAGGGTTCACCGGCGCGGCCATAAACCTGGAGCTGGAGCTGGAAATATCCTGGTTTGCCGCCTGCGTTAATAAAATCGGCGATGGTGGAGCCCCCGGCGGCAATAGCCTTTCTGAGTATTTCTCTGGTCGAGGTAATAATGGTCTGCCACTCCAGACGGCTTATCTTATTGACCGCTCTCGCGGGTGAGATAGAGGCGGCGAAGGTGATTTCGTTGGCGTAAATATTGCCGATTCCCACTACTATATGACTGTCCATCAGGAAGTTTTTAAGGGGCTGCCTTCTGTTGCCGGCCCTGTTCAACATATAGTCGGCGCTGAAATTATCGCCGAGGGGCTCGGGGCCCAGGGCGGCAAAAAAAAGCCCTGCATCGACGTCCGGAGGCAATACCTGGATTGAGCCAAAACGGCGGGTATCATTAAAACGCAGTTCCAGGCCGTTATCGAGCTGGCAGCATAGGTGGTCATGGGGGGCTGCGGCCTGACCAGCCCTGAACAATCCCAGCCGTCCCGTCATGCCGAGGTGGATGATTAAGGCGGCATCATTGGCAGCTGTCACAATCAGGTATTTGGCCCGCCGCCGTACTGCGCTTAGAGGCTGATCTTTAATATAGCGCTCAATCTCTGTCTTGGGGATGGGCAGCCGCAGGACCAGGCCGCTGGTCTTGATCTGGGTAATTGTCCTGCCGATGAGCATGGGGGCAATCCCCTGGCGGACGACTTCAACTTCTGGCAGTTCAGGCATCTTTGTTCCTGATGAATTTTTTATTCCCTGGCATATTTTGATTGATTTGACCTTAGGCCTTTGGTGGTTTAAGTTGCATACTTATTTGCAGTAATATCCGGCTAAAAACCGGGGGTGATGCCAATCCGGCTTACGGTACTGCTTTATTTTTGAAAACTGGAGAAAATTATGATCAAAAAAATTATTATAGGCTCATTGCTCGCTCTGCCGCTGCTGGTTCCGGGTTGGGCTGGGGCGAAGGTAGAGGTGGAGACCACGCCCATTGTTAGTTGGCGTCTGTCTTCCGCCCCCCTTGATACTGCCATCTCTGGGGATGGTCAATCGATATTTGTTCTTACTGAAGATGGCCGGGTGGAAATATATGACCCAAAGGGCCGTCACAAAGGTTCGGTCAAACTAAGCGGTAAGGCGGATCATCTCGCGGTATCACCAGATGGAACTACTCTGTTCTTAACCGATAGTGCCCGTCACATGGTGCGTATGACACGCTTAAGCTTTGTGCAGAATATCAGCACTAAAGGCTCACCATTCAAGGGGTCTGCCGATGCCCCGGTGGTTATCGCAGTATTCAGCGATTATCAATGACCATACTGCGCAAGGGTCAATCCCCTACTTGAGCAGGTGCTCAAACAATATCCTACTAAAGTCAAGTTGGTTTATAAAGAATTTCCTCTGCGGATGCACCGCTTCTCGCGTCAAGCCTCTCTTGCCGCTATTGCCGCTGGGCGGCAGGGCAAATATTGGCAGATGCATGATAAAATTTTTCAGCATTATAGTAGTTTGAGTATGGCCAAGTTCCAGCAATTCGCTCGGGAAATAGGGCTTAATATGCCGCGTTTTGAGCATGATCGTCAAGATCCTGAGGCCATCCAGCGTGTTAATGAGGATCTCCGGGAGGGTGCAGCCGCCGGTGTCCACGGTACACCGACAATATTTATTAACGGCAGGCTCCTTCGTCTGCGTTCTCTTAATGGGTTTGATGTGATGATTGAGCAGGAGTTACATAAAGAGAAGGAGGCTACACCCAGATAGTCTCGTCTTCCTGGCTGCCGGACTTTTTTAACTGAGTGATTAGTTTATCCTTTTTCTGTAATTCTGCCTGGAGTTTTAATAATTCTTCATCGGTCTGTCGCAGACGTTCGGCGAGGGTCTCGGCAAAGAGTCTGAAAACGGCATATTGGAATACCCTGGCATTGTCTTTGAGTTTATGGTCAAGATTACTGCAGTCCAGCCCCAAGACCATCGTCTTGGCCAGGGCCCAGACGCTGGCCGAACGTGGGGCGCCGTCAATGACTCCCATTTCTCCAAAGAGGTCGCCGCCGCCCTCCAGAATCGCGAAGGTCTTTTCACCCTTGACAATTTTTACCTGCCCGGATATTAGAAAATAAACCCATTGATCCTTATCGCCTTTGTTTATAATAGTTTCTCCAGCCTCATAGGATTTTAACTTTCCTACCTCTAAAAAGGCCCCTATGTCATCATCGGAAAAGGCCTGGAATTTTTTGATTCTTTTAAGCAGTTCAAGAACCTTTTTATTTTCCTTAAGGTAGCCGGTTTCCTGCATAATTCCCTCCCTGTTGGTATTTTTTGAACATCCCTCTGAACCATAAGGAGTCGGATGGAAATTGTCAAAAAAACTTTTAGCCCTTTACGACTTTACAACCTTGATTGGCGGCCAATAAAAAACCGGCCGCACTTTCAAAGCGTGGCCGGTTTTTATCAGTAGTTATAGACTGCTCTTGTTAAGTAAGCGCTCAATAAACTACACTATTGACTTTATAACATCTCGAAATGTAAGCGTTTCAGGGTGTTTATGGAGCGCCTACCTTGTTAATGTGGAGTGCTGTCGTACTTGGCATCACTATGACAGGTCTTGCAGTCACCGCCGCCTACTATGGCCGGTGGGTTCAGGCTACCATCGCTAAGGTGGCAGGCCGCACAGCTATCAGTACCTGCGTAAGTGCCTGAGGTGTGGACGCTGTTAGAACCCACGTAAATATTTGCCCCGAGATCGGACATCTGATCGTGGCAGCCGGAGGTGATACATGTTGGGGTGGCAGTGACCTGGGTCGAGTGGCTTAAGTCAATAGTCAAGGAGTCATGGAGCGGGAAACCGCCATGGCAGTTCATGCAGTTGTTGCCTTTGACGGCTGGTTTGCCGGTTCCCTTGCCGGCGGCGTTGCCGATGAGCCGCCAGTCATTGCTGGCATGGCAGTCAACGCAATAGCCGCCTTTTTGGTGAATGGTGAAGATGGGATCGCCAGGATGACAGGAGGCGCAACTGGTACCGGTACTGCTGACCCGCACGCTGTGAGACCAGGCGTTGTGATTGTTGAAACTGCTGGCAATGGCCGTGTGGCAGTCAACACAGGTATTGGTTGTATTGCCCTCCCGGCCAGCGGCGCTGCCCTTCAGGGTGTGAATCTGGGTGGAATTCAAGGCCACATGGCAGTCTAAACAATTGTTGTTGTGGACGGTAGAAACGGGATCTCCGCTGTGGCAGGTAACGCAGCTGCTGCCAACCATGAAGGTTACGATGGTGCTGGAGTGACTGGCGGCGGGATGAGTACCCCCGCTCAGATCCGTGGCTTCGGTGTTGTGACAAACCGAGCACTTGCCACCGCCGTTATGGCCGGTGGCGGAGCCGACTAATACCCCTTTGCTGTCATGGCAGGTGGCACAGCCGTTACGGCCATGAATACCATTAATCAGATCCGGATTAGAATGACAGTTCACACAGGCGGCATCCGCACTGACCTGGCTTGTATGCGGGGGCGGATTATGGCTGCTGAAATCACTATAGGTGGAGTGACAATTAAGGCAGTCGCCGGGGCCGTTGGTCTTGGCGATTCCGTAGAGCAGTCCTGTTTTGTTGGCATGGCACATGCCGCAGTTACTGTTATGGACACTTTTCACTGGGTCGCCGGTATGGCAGACCGCGCATTGCGTTGTGGCTGTCACCAGACCGGTATGATCCCCGGAGGTGGGATGGGCGAAGAAATTAGCGGCTATATCCGTATGGCAGTTGGTGCAGTCGCCGGGGCCGTGCTGGGCGGCCAGATTGATGAGGGCACCGTTGCCGCTATATTTACCGGTGGTGGTATCATAAGTTAGATTGTGGCAGGTAGCACAGACCTTGGTGACATGAATACCGGTAATCACGTTTTTATTGCTATGGAAATGGCAGCCGGTACATCTGGGGTTGGGATCCACGTGGCCGGTATGATCCAGGGCGTTGGGATGAGAGGTGAAGTCGGCTGCGATACCGCTGTGGCAATCATAACAAGTACCGGTTTGGCGGACGGCACCCGCGGGAGTGGGCCATTTGGGGCTGGGAAAGGGCGAAATTAGGGTCGGCGGCCCTGGATAATGGCAGTCTCCACAGTGAAATTTATGAGTATTGGCGATAATATCCGTGGCGTTGTGACAATTGACGCAACTGGTTCCAGCACCGGAGATAAAGACGTTATGATTCGGATATGAAGGTTTGAACCCGAGTAGAGTAACATGGCAGGCGGTGCATTTGCCTTTGTAATGGGTGCTGACCGCTATTCTGGCCCCGTTGGGATAGTTGGGGTCGGCGGGGTCGGGCTGTAGGCCGTCATAATTATAATATTTGGTTGAGGCATGACAGACCTGGCAGATACCCTTGGGCGGCAGACCGGAGCCGTCAGCCAGGCCGCCGACCTCTCCGGAGGCGTAAGTTATATTAGGATCGAAGAACTTGACATCCATGTTGATTTTTTTGTTGTTGGCATCCAGCCTGGGGGTGGTAATGGTCTTCTTGATTAATTGGCCGTAAATAATGCCGAAGGTACTGCCGTCGTAACTGCTGGGGATTATACCCTGCACCGTTATTGAGCCGGTGCCGCCCGGAGTACCGGGGGTAATGGCGGTAGTCTGTGCGGCGCTGTTGATTTCATAGGTGTTGCCTGGGTTGTTTTTACTCAGTACCAGAATCAGGCCCCGGCCTTGGGAAGTTTTGGCCCCCCAGGTAGCTGGAGCGGGCCAGAAGGTGGATGAGTCGGCGTTGTTGTAAGTAAAGGTGGTGGTATTGGCGGTGGTGTCAACCTGAATGGAGCCGGAATCAATGCTGCCGTTTACTAAATAAAGGGCTGCCTCGTCAGTGGACAGCCAGCCTAACTGCTCTTGGAAATGCGGGTCATGGCAGTCAACGCAGTTAGTTGACCAATCGCCGAGATTTTTATCATGCATGCTCCCCATGGAGGCGGAGGAATGGCTGACCTTGTTGGGCGCGTAACCTCCGCTGCCGTGACATTTATTACAGACGGCGGCGGTAATTGAGGAATAAGGGGTAGTGCTGTTATTGGCCGCTGGTGAATATTGCCACCACAGGGAGTAGGTATGGCAGTCGCCGCAACTAATGCCGTGGGTCTCATTGTGAGGAGAATCAATAACCGAGGCCGCGGCATAACTGCCGAGAGCAAAGAAAATTAGCACGTTAATCAGGCAGATAACCTTTTTCATTTCACTTCTCCGGTAATTGTATAATATTACGAGTAATTTTGTACTTTGTTCGTTCGTGGTGTCCGCATTTAACTGCGAATTATAACTAAAAAGCTGGTAATTGCAAGACTAAATAAGGAAATATGAGGGATAACTGTCAGGGCGGGGAAGCAATCCTGATGTTGTTCATACAGGTCTTTGTCAATTTTTATTTTGGTCACGTCTAATCTATCAGCAAGTCAAGGTTTATGGTGTTTAAAAGGTAAATATTCGAGTAGCACCTCATCTTCGCCCATTCTGGCCGGTTCGAGTAGCATTAGTACGCTTCACCGGCCAGAATGAACGAAGATGAGGCACTCCCCAAACATTTACAATTTGTCGAAAATAGCTGGTTTTTAGCATAACCCGAATATTTACTTTAAAAGATATTTTTAATCTGTCTGGTTGCCAAGTGCGGTAAAATGGTTTATTTGCTAATGTGCAACTACCATATAGGAGTGCGGCCGCGGGATTTAAGGCGGTTTCTTCCCGGCCTGGGCAGTCAGGCCAATATGCCTTTTTCATTTAAAGTTAACCACAGCCAGAATAATACCATGAATTCTAAACGATTTTTGCAGATTTATGTCCTTGCCGTTCTGATCATCTCTTTTGCCCTCCCGGTGTCAGCGGCTCCGCCAACGGTAGTCATTAAGCCATTTACCATTAATGCCGCTAAAGATATGTCGTATCTTAAAAGTGGGATCAGGTCAATGCTGGCCAGTCGTCTCGCTGATAATGCCGGGGTAAATATAGTGCCCCCAGAGGCCGGGGCCGATTATAGCCTGAAGGGTAGTATGACGGTCTTTGGCGGCAGCTATTCGCTTGACGTTACACTTGCCCCCGTCCAGGGCGGCCAGAGCAGAAAATTCTATGCTACCGCTGCCACAGAGGGTGGAATTATAAAGGCGGTTAATTCTCTGAGCTGGGATATCGCCGAAAAAGTTTTTGGTAAGAAGAGACCGACCACAGCTCTGAGCGCCTCCGCCCCGCGGGTGGCGGCAATTGCTACCCCGGCTGCTGCCGCTTCTCCCTACCGGACCGCCAATCCGGAGCTTGCCTTTCGGGCTGGTCTGCAGGGCGGTTACGGCGGCAGTCTCTTACGGCCGCAGGGGGTAATTACTGGGCTCTTTGGTTTTTCAAAGAGTCAGAACTTTCGTTTTGGTTTGGTGGCCATGGGGGTTGGCGATGTTGATGGCGATGGTAAAACTGAATTTGTCCTGGCGGCCAAGCATGAGATCAGAATCTTTCGCCGCCTGGGCAATCGTTTTCAGAAAATATGGCAGATGTCAACATCTGAACGTTATGCCATTCACGCCATCACCATGGCTGATCTAAATAAAAATGGCCGACAGGAAATATACGTCAGCGCCGCCGATGCCAAACGCCCCAACTCTTTTATCCTGGAATGGGATGGCAAGAAGTTTGTTAAGCTGGCCGATAATCAGAGATGGTATATAAGGGCGATTAATATCCCTGGCGAGGGGCGGGTGCTGGCCGGTCAGAAGGGTGGTTTTGGAACTTTGCTGGCCCCTGGAATTTACCGTCTCAAGCTAAAAAACGGCCAGCTTGTTAAGACTGGGATGGTGCCGGTCAACGGGGTCAACCTGTTTGATTTTTCCATAGTCGATCTGGATGGTGACGGCCGCCATGAGGTGGTGGCCATCAGTCATGGCGATAAAATTCTTGTTTTGCGTCCCAGCGGTAAGGTTATGTGGGTCAGTGATGATTATTATGGCGGCACCACCACCTATCTTGGCGGCATCGGGTTTGATGATATAAATAAGGATCTGGAAAATGGTTCCTATGAGGCACCGAGGATATATGTCCCAGCCCGTATAATTATTCGTGATGTTAATGGTGATGGGCGTCCCGATATTATTATTAACAGAAACTTGTCTTCCGCCTCCCGGATTATGGGTAAATATAAGAGCTATCCCAGCGGTGAGATTGACGCTCTGACCTGGAACGGCATAGGCCTCACCGAGCTTTGGCGCACCAGAAAGATTGACGGTTATATCGCGGATTACCACCTTGGGCCCATAAAAAAACCGGCAGCGGCTGCCAAGAATAAAAACTCAGCCGGCACGGTTAATCTCTATGTGGGGATAATTCTGCACAGCGGTGGAATTAATATCTTAAGCGATGCCACTTCCACGGTATTGACCTTCCCGCTGCAGCTGCAAAAACGCATCAAACAGCAGCAAACTGTTAAATAAAGATATTTCTGAACAGTTTGTTGCCGATTTACGCAGAACTCTTGTAACTATTCAGCGAGGGCTGGGAATTACCCTTAACTCGCAACCGTAACTGTTCAGGTGTGCTCCATCTCGGAGTCTGCGCTTACCTCGTTCGTTTCGGCCTCCGAGTTAGGTAAGCGGAGCGTAGGCGTAGACTCCGATACTTCCTGTACGTGAGGAGGGCGAAGATGGGGTGGTACAGCTGAATAGTTACGAACTCTTTTACGTGGTTTTAACCATAAAACGCCGCATGCGGATATTGAGGAGTTTCTCGTTCCCACGCTCCCGCGTGGGAACGTACACGGAGAGCTAAATGATGGGTAGAAGCCGCTACAAAATAACTGTCCCAGAAGCACCACATTTTATC
>VAPF01056002.1_pt1 | contig 29074 bp, 24 predicted proteins | sample 3393931 | NCBI WGS metagenome assembly VAPF01 (sample SAMN08290437, study PRJNA428436) | hydrothermal vent metagenome | isolation source: Deep-sea hydrothermal vent chimney | place: Atlantic Ocean: South-mid Altantic Ridge | depth 2773 m m | reverse complement strand
GCCAGCGCTCGGTAGATCTATCCAACGTCGACATTCTGGTGCTGGACGAGGCTGATCGCATGCTCGACATGGGGTTCATCCACGACATCAAAAAAGTACTGGTGTTAGTACCGAAGAAAAAGCAGACATTATTATTCTCCGCCACTTTCTCTGACGACATCAAAAAACTGGCCAACGGCCTGATGAAATCGCCAGCGCTGATCGAAGTCGCCAGGCGGAACGCCGCCACAGAAACCGTGACACAGGTCGTACACCCGGTCGACAAAAGCCGCAAGCGTGAACTGCTGTCATTTCTCATCGGTTCTAACAACTGGCAGCAGGTGCTGGTATTTAATCGCACCAAACACGGTGCCAACCGACTGGCTGAACAACTGAACAAAGACGGCATCACCGCCGCCGCTATCCACGGCAACAAAAGTCAGGGCGCACGCACCCGTGCACTGGCCGATTTCAAAGCCGGCGAAGTACGTGTGCTGGTCGCCACCGACATCGCCGCACGCGGCATCGACATCGACCAGCTGCCACACGTGGTCAATTTTGAACTGCCCAATGTACCGGAAGATTATGTGCATCGCATCGGCCGCACCGGTCGCGCTGGCAACGAAGGCGAAGCCATGTCACTGGTCTGTGTCGATGAGTTAAAGCTACTGAAAGACATCGAAAAGCTGATCAAGCGCGAGATTCCCAAAGATGTAATCGACGGTTATGAACCCGACCCGACAATCAAGGCAGAGCCGATCAGAAACGGTCGCAATAATAATGCGGGCGGAAAAAGACGCGGACAACAGCCATCGACAAAAAGACGTTCCGGCAACGGCAACACAAAAAAAGCGCCAAGAGCCGGCAAAAACGCCCGAAGAAAAACGGCAGATGCAAACGGTAATACAGCTGCATCACCGTGGAAGAAACAGTCGAACAAAAAACACAGCAACAACCATAATCGCACACGCGACGCTGCATAAAACTTATAACTTATAACCTGAAACAATCTTCACCCGGAAATAAACCATGTTAACAACAGCAAACATAACTATGCAATTTGGTGCCAGGCCACTTTTTGAAAACGTCTCGGTAAAATTTGGCAACGGCAATCGTTATGGCCTGATCGGAGCAAACGGTTGCGGTAAATCAACCTTCATGAAAATTTTAGGTAACGATTTAGAAGCAACTTCGGGCAACGTATCAAAAGACCCTAACGAACGCATCGGCAAACTGAAACAGGATCAGTTTGCTTACGAAAAATTTACTGTTATCGATACCGTTATCATGGGCCACGAAGAACTGTGGAAGATCAAAGCAGAAAAAGATGCAATCTACGCCAACCCGGACATGACCGAAGCAGACGGCATTCGCGCCGGTGATCTGGAAGCCGAGTTTGCCGAGATGGATGGTTACTCCGCCGAAGCCCGTGCCGGTGAATTATTACTGGGTCTGGATATTCCATCAGAACAACATTATGGCCCGATGAGCGAAGTGGCCCCCGGCTGGAAACTTCGCGTATTACTGGCGCAGGCACTATTCTCTGAACCGGATATCATGCTGCTCGACGAGCCGACCAACAACCTCGACATCAACACCATTCGCTGGCTGGAAGATATATTAAACGCACGCAAATGTACCATGATCATCATCTCGCACGACCGTCACTTTTTAAACAGCGTGTGCACCCACATGGCTGACCTGGACTACGGTGAGATTCGTATCTACCCAGGTTCTTATGATGATTACATGATTGCATCAACCGCCGTCACCGAACGCCTGCAATCAGAAAACGCCAAGAAAAAAGCGCAAATTGCCGAACTGAAATCATTTGTCAGCCGCTTCTCTGCCAATGCGTCTAAATCAAAACAGGCAACCTCGCGTGCCAAACAGATCGACAAAATTCAACTGGCCGAAGTTAAACCTTCCAGCCGAAAAAACCCTTACATCTTTTTTGAACAAGATAAAAAACTGCATCGCCTGGCACTGGAAGTCGAAGGTCTGGCAAAAAGTTTTAATGAAAATTATCTGTTCGCCAATCTCGACCTGATGGTCGAAGTCGGTGAACGCATCGCCATCATCGGCCCCAACGGCATCGGTAAAACCACTTTACTGCGAAACCTGTATGGTGACCTGGAAGCCTCTGCTGGCACTGTCAAGTGGTCAGAAAATTCACAGCTGGGTTATTACGCGCAGGATCACGCCGCCGATTTTGAAGAAGACAAAATTCTGTACGACTGGATGAGTTACTGGGGCAAAGAGAGCGACGACGAACAATCCATTCGCGGCACACTGGGACGTTTATTATTTTCATCCGATGACATCGACAAAAAAGTCAGCGTCATCTCCGGTGGTGAACAGGGTCGCATGCTGTTTGGTAAATTGATGCTGCAACGCAACAATATTTTACTGATGGATGAGCCAACCAACCACCTCGACATGGAATCCATCGAGTCGCTCAACCTGGCGCTGGAAAATTTCCCCGGCACGCTGTTCTTCGTTAGTCATGACCGCGAGTTCGTATCGTCGCTGGCAACACGCATCATTGAGATGACACCGAAAGGCCTGGTCGATTTCCGTGGCACTTATGAAGAGTATCTTACCGATCAAGAGACAGATCAAAGACGTAAAGCGTCTTAAACCGACAAGCAATTCACCACAGAGGTCACAGAGATCACAGAGAAAAACTTGGTAATTGTTGGATGCGCCTGCGGCGCACCAACAATAAAAAACCTCTGTGCTTTCTGTGACCTCTGTGGTGAACTTTTTCTACAATGAAAAAAATTGCCATATTCGTTGATGTACAAAATATCTATTACACCACGCGTGATGTGTATGGTCGGCAGTTCAACTACCGCGAATTCTGGAAACGGTTAAACACGCAGGGTGAAATTGTTGTTGCCAATGCCTACGCCATCCATCGCGGTGACGATAGCCAAAAAAAATTCCAGGACGCGCTGAAATACATTGGTTTCAACATCAAACTAAAACCCTATATCCAGCGCAGCGATGGCTCGGCAAAAGGCGACTGGGATGTCGGTATTACCATCGACGTAATGCAAACGGCGAAGCAGGTTGATACCGTGGTACTGCTTTCCGGTGATGGCGACTTCGACATGCTGCTAGACAAAATCAAAAGTGATTACGGCGTAACCAGCGAAGTTTATGGCGTGCCGGGGTTAACCGCTAATTCACTGATTGAAGCGGCTGATATTTATCATCGCATCAGTGAAGATTTATTGTTATAACGATGTGAAGCGGCTACTGACTGCTGCTTATATTTTCTGCAAGGTTTTAAAAACAACATCAACCGTTAAATTCAGTTCATCAAGCTTACATGCAGCTTCTTTACCGGCTTTTGAAGCGCGGTAAAAATGCGGCGTCATCAGCAATAGATGATTGATCAATTCATTATCAGAAAGCTGCGTTTTAAATTGAAGCGCCTCTGAACTTTGCAAAGAAAATTTCCTGTCATCCATTTGCGACAAATCAAACGGCTTTGGTTTTTTTACTTCAGGATAAATAATTTCACGTAACTCTTTTAGATGCTCAACACCGGGATCAACCATTATGATTTTTCCGCCGGGTTTTAACACCCGGTAGAAGCCCTGTTCACAAAAAAAGCCGAACAGACATAAAATAATATCAACGCTTTCATCGGCCAGCGGTGGTTGCCGGTTGCTGCCGACCACCCAGCTGGTCTGCCTGTTTCGTTTTGCCGCCTGCAAAATAGCGTCTTTGGAAATATCCAGACCGATAAAAGACAGGTCAGCATCGCCCTCTTTCTGAGCCAGGTTGTTGAGAACAAAATCAAAATAATAACCTTCACCACAACCGGCATCGAGCAAGCAGAGCGCGTTATCGTTTATAATATGCGCCGATACAATCTGCGTTAACCTGTCAGCAATGCGCTGATAGATGCCGGTATTTAAAAAATAACTACGTGCCAACACCATGGCTTTGCTGTCGCCCGGTTGTTTCGAGCGTTTATGTTGCACCGGCAGCAGATTGACGTAACCCTGGCGGGCAATATCAAAGCTGTGACCGTTTTCACAGAGAAATTGTTTGCCGACCTGTTCCAGCTTTTTTCTATCTATCGGGCAAGTCAGGTTATGTGCTTTTATAATATTCATGCGCAAAAAACATGTAAGTAAAACGGTCGCTAAAGCCGGTTAAAGCGGCATTTATAAAACGCCCTATTATGTCAGATAAACTCAAACAAACAGATGTTTTAATCATCGGTGCCAGTGCATCAGGATTGACGTGTGCTATCGAAGCGGGCAAACGCGGGCGTAAAGTTGTGGTGCTCGATCACGCCAACAAACCCGGAAAGAAAATTTTGATGTCTGGTGGTGGCCGCTGTAATTTCACCAACATGAATATTGATGCCAGTAACTATATCTCGCACAACCCACATTTCTGCAAATCGGCACTCAGCCGTTACACGCAGTGGGATTTTATCGCGCTGGTCAACGAACACAAGATTGCCTATCACGAGCGAGACCAGGGGAAATTATTCTGTGACAGCAGCGCCAAAGATATTCTTGACATGTTGCTTGATGAATGCAAAAAAGCAAAGGTTAAAATAATTCTCAATTGTGATATCAAAAATATCGAAAAAAAACATGATGACTGTTTTACGATAAAAACCTCAACCGGCGATTTTAATTCAACGTCCTGCGTGATCGCCAGTGGCGGCCTGTCGATTCCTAAAATGTGTGCCAGCCCGTTAGGTTATAAAGTGGCCGAACAGTTCGACCTTCACCTGTGGCCAACCTCAGCCGGTCTGGTGCCTTTCACGCTGCAGCCACATGACAAAGAAAAACTCGAAACCCTTGCCGGCGTTTCTGTGGAATGTCTGGTCAGCAATGAACGTGCGCAGTTTAAAGAAAACATCCTGTTCACCCACCGCGGCCTCAGCGGCCCGGCCATCCTGCAAATTTCTTCTTACTGGAAACCGGGCGAAACAATAAACCTTAAGCTGTTACCCGAGATCGATATGACAGAACTGCTTACTACACGCAGAAAAAAGCAGCCACAGATAAAATTAAAAACCGTACTCACAGAATTATTACCGAAACGGTTAGCGCCTATTCTGTTAACACAGGATTTTATCGAACAACCCTTACAAAATCTTTCAAAAGAAAAAATCAATACCATTTCAAAAAAATTACAGCACTGGCAGATAAAACCAAATGCTACTGAAGGTTATCGTACTGCCGAGGTCACACTGGGTGGCGTGGACTGTGACGAATTATCGTCAAAAACCATGCAGAGCCACAAAGTAAATGGCCTGTTTTTTATTGGCGAAATTGTCGATGTCACCGGCTGGTTAGGCGGCTATAATTTTCAATGGGCATGGTCATCAGGCTGGTGTGCTGGGCAGGTTGTATAAAGCAGGATGAAATCTACTTGCTACCAAACTCCGCGTCCACCACATCAATGATCTCACGAATAAAAGCAATAAAAACATCCACGCCGTTCTGATTGTCATTTTTTCGACACTCATTTATCGCAGATATAGCAAGATTAATAGCAGCGTGATAATTGCCTTTATCAACATGTTTCTGGATACTCGCTTTTTCTGCTTCAATATTCATAGAACTATCATTATATAGAAAACCCTTAAATAAGCCTATCCACACAGCATTATTTGCAGTTCATCAGCTGCCAATCACTTTCGTATTTTTACTTGACCTAGGTCAATACGCACATTGTTTCCTTATATTCTAATATAGTCAGTAAGAAAGTTTTTTAATCAAGTAACAGAACGGGGCGAGAATCATGAAAAAGCGTATTAACAAGTTGACCCATATCCTAACTAGCGGTTCCATTTTAACCCTTTCCCTGCTCACTGCAGGCGCTGTAAATGCCGGTACCATTGTTGGTACCGCCCATGACTTATCTGGAAACGGATACAGTGGTGGAGAAATCTGTGTTGTTTGCCACACACCACATAATGCTGACACAACTGTAGTTGAAGCACCACTGTGGAATCATGCGATCACAGCTGTAAGCTTCGCAATGTACACATCACCAACCTTTGATGCAACCCAGGATGCACAACCCACCGGTTCATCAAAACTCTGCCTGTCATGCCATGATGGCGTTACCGCGATCGACAGCTTTGGCGGTAATGTAGGAACGATCGTCATGCCTAATGGTAACAAGGCCGTTGGCCGTAATGCTGATCTGACGGATGACCATCCAATCTCCATCCTTTATGATGCAGCGCTGGCTACCACTGATCCTGGTTTGTTTGATCCAACAGCAACAAGCGTAACCATCGGTGTTGGTGGCACTCACACCAGAACAGGTACCGTTGCTTCTCTGATGACACCAAACGGTAAGGTACAGTGTAGCTCTTGCCACGATGTACATAATAACTTTGTTGGCCCTGGTACCAATGACCAGCCACTACTCAAAGTTACCAAAGCTGGCAGTGCACTTTGCTTAACTTGTCATAACAAGTAATAATGACCCAACGAGCCTTCCATCTGGAAGGCTCGATAAACGGGCTCAGGACGCTGAGCATATTAACTGACCAGTATCAAAGGGGTTGCTATGCTTCCACAAATTCAAACTTTTAAGCGACTATTATCACTGCTTACACTAACAATCATTCTTGCCGGATGTGCCGGCAGCGGTGACAAACCCGAACAAAGTGCTTTTTATCCCCCGCTACCCAACCCTCCAAGAATTCAGTATCTCACCAGCTTTTCAGGCCCTAATGACCTTGAGCCTGATAGCAGCCTTAGCGAATTCATACTTGGTGATGAAAACGAAAACTCAGCTCTGATAAATAAACCTTACGGTGTCGCCATCCACGATGGCCGCCTGTATGTGGTTGACATCAGAGGTCCCGGTTACGCCATTTTTGATCTTAAGAATAAGAAATTCGACATCATCTACGGTGCTTTCTCCGGCAAGATGACAAAACCAATTAACATCACAATTGATAAAGATGGCACCAAATATATCTGCGATACCGGGCGCAGCCTGGTACTTGTGTATGACAAGGACAATAAATTCAAAAGAATTCTCGGCGATGGCGAATCATTTAAACCATCCGATGCAGTTATCGTCGACAACAAACTATTTGTCACCGACATAAAAAATCATCGCCTGGTGGTACTGGATAAAAACACCGGCAAACAACTTTATACCATCGGCAGCGTTGGTTCGAAAGAAGGCCAGTTGTTCTATCCAACCAATATTGCGCTGGGACCGAATAAAAACATCTACGTGAGCGAGACCGGAAACTTCCGCGTACAGAAATTCACCCTGGACGGAAAATTCGTAAGAAGTTTCGGTAAAGTTGGTACCGGACTTGGGCAGTTTGCTCGGCCCAAAGGTATCGCAGTCGACCATGAGGGCAATATGCACGTTGTCGATGCCGCCTTTGAAAATGTTCAGGTCATCAATAAAGAGGGTGAATTATTGATGTTCTACGGTGAACCTGGCGGCGACCGTGCCAACATCAACTTGCCCACCGGTATCGCCATCGATTACGACAATGTTGATTATTTCAGAAAATACGCCAAGCCCGGTTTTGAACTTGAATACATTATTCTAGTAGCCAACCAGTTTGGTAAAAGTAAGGTGAATGTTTTTGGCATGGGCCGTATGAAAGGTATGGATTATGCGGACAGTGCAACAGCCGAATAAACACTATCATGAGAACAGAAGACAAAAAACGTGAAACAGAGCGCCAACATTCTACGTCTGACGGTCACACAACACTGGGTGATGATTCTGCTGTGCTTGCTTGTAACGGACGTGATGGCGGCTACGGTTGATACTTTTCGAGTAACCGATGTAAGCAGTGAACTGGCGTTACGCTATCTGTACGATGAACAAACATTTTATACTTCCGACAGCAAAACCCAGGAAGACATTCGGCCGACATTTCAGGAAGAATATGTCATCGACACCGAGAGTTATATTTATCACCCCAACCTGTTAAGCATGGATCTGGGGGCAAGCTTCCTGCTCGATCAAAGCCGTGTTGAAACGCTGAATGATGAAAACAGCAACAACGAAAAACTACTCGGTTACAATGCACGGCTGGATTTTCTAAAAAACAAACCCTACCCGGCTTCAGTTTATTACACCAAAACGAACCCGTCTGTCTCTGTTGGTGTCGGTGGTCGTTTTCTACTGGAAAACACCCGTTACGGTGTTGACCTGGCGCTACTGGAAGCCATCTCGCCGGTACAGATAACGTTTAATGCCTACCGACAGTCAGCAAACGGTGAAGGCTTTGACCAGCTCACCGATGATGTCATCGACCACACCAATCTGCGCCTATACCGTTCCTACGGTAAAGGCAACTATGCACGGTTAAGTTATCAAACCAATGATCGTGATTCCCGCAGTGGTAGCCCTGGCCTGCCCATCCAGGAACGAACCACCAGCAACACCTCCACCTATTTAGATACAAAAAACCTGTTCGGCAATGACAATCAGGCAGAGTTACTGATCAACGCGGCCTATACCACGCAGAAAGAATTTCCCCGGCGCGAAGAATTCCGTGCGTTTCCGATACTTAACTGGCAGCACAGCGACAACCTCAACTCTTTTTATCGCCTGCTTTATACCAACTCTGACGAAGAGTCACAAAAGATCAAACAAACGCTGTTTACTGGCGGTTTTGCTTATAACAATAACGACAGAATATATGGCAGTGCCGATGCCCATATTGAAGACAGCAAAAACACCGGCATCGACTACCAGAGCAAAGGTGCAAACTACCAGATTAATTACACCCAGCCTGTTGCTATCGGCACAATCACGGCGGGTTACAGCGGTGCCGTAGATTATCGCGACCAGAATGCTGAGAATACTGTTTTCAAGATTTTTGGCGAAGAGCAAAAACTGCTAGGAACCACGCAGGTAAATCTAAGCAGGCAGTTTGTAATCGATGCCACCATCGTTGTTTCCAATACCAGCCGCACACAGATTTATGAAGAAAATCTGGATTACCGCATCTTGCGTGTCGGTTCTACCTCGCAGATACAACGCCTGTCTGCCGGCAGAATTATCGATGGCCAGATCATATTACTCGATTATGATTACCTGACTGGTGGCACCTTTGCTTATAACCTGGTGAACAATAACGCACAACTGCAATGGAACCTGTCAAACCGCTACGAGTTATACATCCGCTACAATGATTCACAACAGAAACTGCGCGAAGGTGACCCGACTATTCCACTGAATTCGATCAACAGTTATACCTACGGCGGTAGTGCTTCACAACCGATGCTCAACGGCATCACCGTGGGTGGCCAGGCTTACATTCAAGATCACAATGAAGACATCAACCCCTTTCTGCTGCACTATCTCGATGCCTACATCGATTTCCCACTGCCCCACTTAACCAAGCTACGCCTGTCCACACGCCGCCAGCTGATCGACAATGAAAAGTCTGTAGAAGACGTTAACCTCACCGCCTATCTGTTTCGCTTGCAGGCACGCCCCTGGTTACGTACACAGATGAATTATGAATATAATTATGAAACCGATGATGGCAGTTCGTTAAAACGTGAGCTAAGAATACAACGCTTACAGTTCCGTTGGGCATTCCGCCAACTCAGCCTGGCAGCCAATGCTTATTACACCCAGGAAAAACAGGGTATCAGCGACAGAGAACGCTGGTCCATTCGGGTTACCTTGCTGAGGTCATTCTGATGAAGCGCCGACTGCTACGGTTAATCGCCTTCGTACTAGCATCGACCTTTGTTGCCGTTTTCGTCGTCGCCTGTGCCAGCAGCGATAAAAAATACGACAACATCAGCAAACCGGTATGGCCGGCACCACCAGCTACCGCCCGCATTGCATTTGAGCAGAGTTTTTCTACGCCGGAAGAATTCGGCATTGAAAGAGGACTCTGGCAATGGATCGGTGACTTCGTTTTTGGCGAGGATGACAATCGTATGATACGACCGATGGCGGTTGTCACCACTGACAGTCGGCATATTTTTGTCGCAGACCCGGGGGTGCGAGGCGTACATCACTTTGACCGGCATGATAATTCCTATCGGCTGATCAAACGCGAAAAGGGCTTTGATCTACCCTCACCCGTGGCGATGGCAACGGATGGCGATGGCAATGTCTTTGTCACTGACTCGAGACTGGCAAAAGTATTTATCATCCGAAAAGACAGTCAGTTCTTACAACCGTTCGAACTCGATACCGAACTGCAGCAACCTACCGGCATCGCTATCGAACCGGAAAGCGGTGACATCTATCTGGTCGATACCGCACAGCACCAGATACTGGTATTTGATTCTTCCGGCGAGCTGATAAATCGTTTCGGCAAACACGGCATACTGGCAGGTCAGTTTAACTACCCCACTATGATTTCACAGCGATACGGCACCCTGTTTGTCACCGACTCGCTCAATTATCGTATTCAGCTATTTGATCTCGATGGTGAATACCTCAGTAGTTTTGGCGAGGCTGGACAATCCAGCGGTTATCAGGCGCGACCAAAAGGTGTGGCGACCGATGCAGACGGCAACATCTACGTGGTGGATTCCCTGCTCAATAATGTGCAACTATTCGATGCCAGTGGCCGTTATCTAATGACCGTTGGTGAACAGGGGCAGCTTCCCGGCCAGTTCTGGTTGCCGACCGGTATTTTCATCAGCCCACAGCAAAAAATTTATGTTGCCGATTCCCACAATCGCCGAGTTCAGGTGTTTCGCTATTTAAGCGAAACAGGTGGTAACGCAGGTGGTGGTCTATAATGATAATAAGATATTTAAAACCGTTTTTCAGCCGAGTTTGCACCATGCGTCCGTTTTTACTGTTATTACGATTACTGTTGCTGATGCTATTCAGTAGCAGCGTATATGCTGGTATTGCCAGTACCAAACACAATCTGTCAGTCACCGGCACCGGCAACATCAAGGCCAGCAGTGAGCAGGAAATCTGTGTTTTCTGCCATACCCCGCATAACGCCGCCCCACAATCACCGTTGTGGAACCGTGCTTCTTCCGGCAGCGTGTATACACCTTATAACAGTTCCACCATCTTCTCCTCGCCCGGTCAGCCAACGGGCGCATCGATGCTATGCTTGAGTTGCCACGATGGCACCATCGCGCTCGGTAGCGTGCTCAGCCGAAGCACCGACATCACCATGAATAACGGTGTGACCACCATGCCGCAAGGCCGCACTCTGATCGGTACGGACCTGTCGGACGATCACCCGGTGTCGTTTGCATACACGCCGGGGCTGGCCTCGCAACGCGGCGAACTGGTTAATCCCGACACACTGACCGGGCCGGTAAAAGTCGACAAAACAGGCCAGTTACAATGTACCAGTTGCCACAACCCGCACGATGATACAAACGGCAAATTCCTGGTGATACAAAATACCGCCTCGGCGCTTTGCCAGACCTGTCATATCAAAAATTTCTGGAATGAGACCGCACATAGCATTTCAAATAAAACCTGGAATGGCAGTAACCCCGATCCCTGGCCCAACTCCAATGTCAACAATGTCGCGGGCAACGCCTGTGAAAACTGCCATCAGCCACACAACGCCGGCAGTCCACAACGTATTCTTAATTATTCCATTGAAGAAAATAACTGCATCCCCTGTCACAACGGCAATGTTGCCACTTTTAATATCGAATCAGAATTCAACAAGTTCGCCAATCACCCGATTGCCAACACCACCAATGTGCACGACCCGGCAGAATCTGCCGTCACCACTGCCCGCCACGTTGAGTGTGTGGACTGCCACAATCCACACGCTGCCAACAGCAACAACCCGCTAAATGGCGTACGTGGTATCGATCAGGGTGGTAGTGAAATCACCAGCATCAACCGCACAGAGCAGCTCTGTTATCGTTGCCACGGCGACAGCACCAACAAACCAGCCGCACGCACCGCCAGACAAATCGAACAAACCAATGTACGGCTGGAATTTGATACCAGCAACCCGTCCTATCATCCAGTTGCCGGTGTCGGTAAAAACCCAAATGTACCCAGCCTGATTCCACCACTGACTACAAGTAGCACCATTAGCTGCCTGGACTGCCACAACAATGATAGTGGTCCCGGAGCTGGCGGTAACGGCCCTAATGGTCCACACGGTTCGATCTACGAGCCTATACTGGAACGGCAAAACCTGACACAGGACCCAACCTCAGAAAGTACATCAGCTTACGCACTTTGCTACAAATGTCACGACCGCAATAGTATTCTTGGCAACAATAGTTTCAGCCGTCACAGCCTGCATATACTCGGCGGCAGACCAGTATTTGGGCTAAGCACGCCCTGTAATGTCTGCCATGACCCACATGGTATCTCCGCAACTCAGGGCAATAGCATCAATAACAGCAAAATGATTAATTTTGATATTTCCGTGGTATCACCAAATTCATCAGGAATCCTGCGTTTTGAATCCACCGGTACCTTTGCTGGCCAGTGTTACCTGAGCTGTCATGGTAGAAACCACAATCCAGAAAGTTACCCTGGTGGTGGCGGTGGCGGTGGCCCCTGGTAGCAGGAACCGAGATGAAACTGAAGCCAGTACAACATAAACATCTCTTTCGATTAACGTCGTTTATGTGCTTGCTCGCCTGCCTGATCCTGCAAAACGTGGCGATGGCAGATGCCGTTAACACCGGTAAACCGGGAGCAATCACAGCCACGCCGGACACTAAAAAACAGAAACCAGCCACCAGCTTTCAGCAGGTCGAAAGTTTTCCCGCGCTATTGCAATCCGGCGAGCTGGAAATGAGCGACATCGCAAGCCCGCACTGGAATAAAAAAGGCTGCATCGCCTGCCATAAGAGCACAAAGGTCAACGCCAGCGCAAAAAATCTTCGCCATAAATCGATAGAAAAAACCTGTTACAACTGCCACTCCCCACGGTTTGATCATCGCTATATTCATCCAGCCAATGTTCGCCCGGATAAAAAAATGCTGGCGCGTATGGCACCGTCCATGCGCACCACACTGAGCAGAAGTAACAACACCATCACCTGCACCACCTGTCATGACCTGACATTACAATGCAAATCCGATGTCAGAAAACAGCGCTCCACCAACCCTAAATTCTTTCGTAGCGGACCACTCGAAAGTCGTAGCCAACTGTGTTTTTTATGTCACGACAAAAACCAGTACCAGCGGCTAGACCCGCATGACCAGATCGACGAACAGGGAAAACTGCGACCAGAAAAATGCCCTATCTGTCACGCCGACTCCACCGAGAGACTAAATCACATTACAGATATCGAGCAACTCCAGTTTATCGCCAGGGACACACTGTCCAGCATGTGCTGGGGCTGCCACCCCTGGATACCACACCCTGGCGGCCAGTTTACATTTTTCAAGAAAAAATCTGGCCCAGATCATCTGGTCAAACCTCCAGTAGAGATGCAACGGCGTCTGGAAAAAATGAGCAAAAAAAATCACGTCGTTTTCCCACTGGAGCCAGTAACCGGAAAAGTGTTCTGTGCGACCTGCCATAACGTGCATGAAAAAGGTGTAATCAAAAATCCGGAAAAAGCAAAAGGAGCAGATAGTAAAAAACGCCTGAGAGAACAGAAAATTTGCATTTACTGTCACTTAAAGTAAACAGAGACCATGATATTAAAAGTAAAAAGCCGTAACAGAAAATTGAGCAACAGTCCGCACCTGTGTAGACTGACCAGCTTTGCTACGGTAATACTTTTATGCAGCAATATACTTTATGCTGGTAGCATGAAGGGCACCGCACACGACCTTTCCAGCAAAGGTTTTAACGCCGGCGAAAACTGCATCATCTGTCACACACCACACAATTCAGATATCTCGATCACCGTGTCACCATTGTGGAACCACCAGCCGCTTTCCTCAACCTACAATATGTATTATACCAATGACGAAAATATCAATACGCAACCGACCGGTAATTCCAAGTTATGTTTATCATGTCATGACGGCGTGACCGCCATCGATAAATTTGGTGGTAGAGAAACAAACCCTTTCATGACTGGCTCGTCGGGTGCAAGCGTCAACAACAAACAAAGAGACAGCCACCCAGTTTCCATTATATTTGACTCTGCGATGGCGGCAAAAGACCCCAGTCTGTATGACCCATCTGTCAAAACCATCACCATCGGTGCTGGCAGTAAAAACCCCCGCACCGGAACAATCACAGAGTTACTGTTGTCTGATGGCAGAGTGCAGTGCAGTTCCTGCCACGATGTACACAACAATCTTGTCGGCAACAACAGCAAGGATCAGCCATTTTTAAAAATCACAAAAGCCGGTAGTGAGATTTGTCTGACCTGCCACAACAAATAAAAAACAAAATCATGTAAGATTCAAAACATGAAACGCCCTAAATCACACAAACACAGAAGGTAACAACGTGCATATTAAACAACTTATTAGTCTGACACTCTTGTCGTCACTACTGATTGCCACTGGCATGAATAATGAAGCAATTGCCGCCAGCGCAGAAACACCCACCCAGGATAAAAATGCCACACACCACAGCGGTGTTTTCAGCGGCGAACTGCTCGAAACATTTAATTCGGGCGGTTACACTTACGCACATCTTAAAACAGATAGTGGTGACGTTTGGGCGGCGGGTCCAAAAACAAGTATTCATAAATCTGACAAAGTGAGTTTCATCGGCAAAGTAGCCATGATCGATTTCTACAGCAAATCACTAGATCGCAAGTTTAAAAATATCTACTTTGTTGACGCATATATTATCAACGGTGTTAGTACCCGTGACATGGCTATCGATCCACACAAAAAGGTCGATCAACAACCGATAGCTGCACTCAAGCCATTTGCAAAAGTAAAAAATGGTCAGAACGTTACTGAAATTCTGGCAAACAAGGACAAGCTTGCGGGTAAAACAGTTAAGATTCGTGGCCAGGTAAGCAAATACACAGCCAGCGTCATGGGCAAGAACTGGCTTCATATCCGTGATAGCAGCAGCAACCAGGATATAACCATCACCACCGATGCTAACGCACAACTCAATGATGTTGTTATTGCTGAAGGTCAGTTAGTACTAAACAAGGACTACGGTTACGGCTATGTCTATGAAGTCCTTATTGAGGATGCGAAGCTAACGGTTGAGTAGGTAAAACCACCAGCTTGTCATTCAGTTCCTGCTCAATCAGATCCATGGTGGCGCGACCGATATATTCACTGTCTTTATCCAGCGAGGCGGCCGCCTGCAGGTAACTGCGCGCAATGATGCCACCCAGTGGTTTTGGGTTGTACAACAGACGCTTGATAATAAAAGGATTGAAGGTCAGTGGGTTATAGTTCTTATTGAGATACCCCTGTTTGATCAATAACTTTTCAACCGGCGTACCTGGTTGTATACCGATAAAAAAGATAAACGGTAAAACGTTTTCCCGACCGAACATCGTATACAGGTCATTTATTCGATGAATAGTTTCTTTCAGGGTAAAGTGCGTTTCTCCCGGCGCATTTAACGGTATATATAACTTTACTTTTTGGTCGGTATAACCGGCATCCTTGAACATCTGAAAAGCGCGCATCTGTTGTTCCAGCTTATAACCTAGCGTTAAACTGTTGATCACATCCTGGGTTCCGGTAAACGACAGATCGAGACTAGCAAGTCCGCTGTCCAACATCTTTTTCGCCAGCTCCGTGGTCATATAATTAAGCCGCAGATAACCAGTCCATTTAATTTTAAGCTGGCGACGGATGATCTCATCGAGTATTTCTTCCACGTGGTGTGTACTACGTCGCGTAGAACAAAACTGGGCATCAGTAAACCAGACCTTGTTAACGCCATAACGACTGTTTAAGGCTTCGATCTCATCGACAATTTCTATCGGATCACGATAACGCTGTTCATGCCCCTCAATCTGGTTATACAAACAGAAATGACATTGGTAAGGACAGCCGCGTTTGGTATGCACGCCGATGTAATCATTAGTGTACTCATGGATTTCAGGGAAAATTGATTCGATATATTCAAAATTAACAGCCGTTAATGTTTTTAGATCAAAATTTTCCGTCCTGTTTAAATAAGAAATATCACCATTTTTATCCTTGTAATAACATTCCCCTACTGTCGGACTTTCTCCGTTGACGATAGACAGCATGGTTGGCTCACCTTCACCAACAGCAACCACGGTATCGACCGGGCAATGTTTTACAACGTACTTGCCAAAAATAGAAACCGCCGTGCCACCAACAACAATTTTTGACTCGGGCAGTAAACGTCTGGCAAGTTTTATGTAAGCGAAATTGCGAAAACGGCTGGCCGTATATTCGTAGATTATCGAAACGGCATCTATTGCCGCTTTAAACCGGCGCCACAGGCTAGGTGAATAATCATATTGCATCACCACGTCAAGCGCATCATCCTCAGGATGTGGCCCGAAGGATTGCATGTTACGCCATGAGAAAGCGACCAAATCTGGTTTTACTGATTGTATGCGTTGCTTCAACACCTGTTTTCTCTGTGCAGGCGGAATCAGGGCAAGATCGAGCAGTTCCTGTGTTATCCCGGGGTGTTGCTTATGAATATAATCGATGACGTAGATGACACCGCCGGGGTATATCTTCCAGCAGGGAAATCGTACATACAATATTTTTTTTATTTTGTTATTCATAACAGTTCCTTCATTCATTTTTATATCCATCGCTGCCGGGGCTAATGAAAGGAGTGCTCCATACAGTTGGAATACATCAAATATTTTTCAGCGCGTGGCACATAAGGAAGATTGCTTCGCGGAATTTTATAGACCTGTTCGATAATTTCGCCAAGATTATGGTCAATGATCGAATACCCTGTTTCGGGTATCAGATGCAATACATCATTGTAGTCTTCACCATCAAGACGATATTGCATTGCTTTGATACTCACATTTGTCGTCATCAAACAGTAAAGTTCCCGATCTTTGTTATGACGCATTAGCCATAACGGACTCAGGCTACCTGCGTCATTGGCAATCAGCAGGTCATTTAAAGCGACAGTAAATCCTTTTAATGAAAAAGAAACTTTTTTAGAAAGCGTACTATTGGAACCGGCGTTTTGCTTAGACGCAAAATCAAAATAGATTGTCATTCTCAGGCCGGCAATCATGCGTGACAGGTAACTGCTTTTATCTGCTTCTTTGACCTCTAGCCGAAGAATGGTCTGCTCCGGACGTTTCTCGAGGAAAAGCAGCTTACCGGCCTGCTTCGGACCTAGGTCTATCTGAATACTGACCGGTAATGGTTTATTCGGTGCGGGGCTATCCGTTTTCAGAACAAGCAGAAACTGCGGTGTGTCATCGTGATAAGCGACTAATAACTCATGTGATTCAGCGCTTACTGTTTTTATCCAGAACGCATCTTTTGCGGACACAAGTGTCCAGTTATCGGCGTTACTACTTCCTGCCTGAGCAGGCCCGACTAACATTAATAACATAAATCCAGTAGCATATTTTCGCATGACGATTGTCCATCGTTGTAATAACAGTTTTAACTAGGTACTTAAATCAATCTCCAGGGGTCAAAAAGTTGGGAATATAAAACTCCTTGTATTTATCGATCATACCAACAACCGAGGTATTGGTCAGCTCATCGACCCTGCGTGGCGGATACCCCAGTTCAGCAAACGGCACATAAGGACTTTTTTCCTGGTGACACTGATCGCATTCGATCGGTTTTTTATTGATACCAGCATGTATCAGTTTTTTCATCTGTGATTTTTGTTTCTGGCTTAAAAGTTTTTCATCTTTCAGATAGCGTTCAACAAAAACCTTGTCATCGGCATCATGCAGGAACTTGAAACGATCACCCTCAATTGTGCCAGGCGCAATTTTTGCGCCGTAGTTTCCGTAAGTCGGATATGATGCGCTCTCGATATGCGCGTAGGATTTCTCTATATCAACTAACGCAACAGGATTATCTACACGATCTCCCGTTTTCTTGTCATACCAGCGAAAAACAACTTTTGTATCGTCGTTCTGCGGGCGAATATGACAGGTTTCGCAGGCAATATAAAAAGCGTGCATATTAAGGAAACTGCGCACTTCTTTGGATTTATCATGTGGCACGTTACCGTGACACATTACGCAGTTACTTGCATTATCCTGCTCCATCTCAAAACCAATGTGGTGGAAACGACCTTCGATATAAGGTTGATCAATCACCCGGTAATCCAGGTTAATGTGGGATGTTTTGCCCTTCTCAGAAATCATGTTGCTGAACATGCGTTCTTTGTCGGACACAGTTTCACCCATTTTTTTCAGCGAAACCTCAGCTTGTTCCTTGCCTTCAAAACCAAACACCAGTGGAAACATGAAATAGCCATACCACACGGTGAAGATCATCAACAGGACAACATAACCCTTGAATAGCAGTGCTTTGAATAACTTTACCATTCGTATTCCTCCCCGCCAAAGTTCTGGGGTTTAATCTCATCCTCAAGACCGTTCTCGATCATCACCTGAACATATTCATTGTAATGTTCATGAATCATATCGTGTTCGTTCAGATAACCGCTCAACCAGACGGTGGCCGCCGGAAATTTTTCCGGTGCGTAATGCACGTTATACCAATGTACAAAAAACAGGAACAACACGGCCAGTAAAGCTTCATCGGTATGCATAATATAAGCTGCATTAAGCACGTAACCGGGAACAATATGTGATATCTCGTCACGCCACCACAATGCGGCACCCGCAGGCCCGAGAATGGGAATACCCCAGTAAGGTGCAAAGTAGTCAAATTTTTCACGCCATGACATACGGTTATGCCTTGGTGGTCGGTTGGTGAAATAAAACAGGTATTTCCATAACTGGATAATATCGACCATATCTTTTTTATTAGGTACCATTTCCAGTGAAAGTAGTTCACGGAAAAAATTAGCCACGGTCAGTTCACCTTTCTTTCTTAGTTTTACGATACGTTCGTTATAAAATCGAATCATCCAGTACGCCGTATGGTACACAAAAAGCGCGAGTAATACGGTACCTGCCGTACGATGGATATACGGCGCAACTTCGGTGCCACCCATAAAATCATACAACGGTTTTGCCCACGATTCTTCCGCGTGGCGTAATGGAAAGCCGGTTAAAGCCAGCGTGATTACCGATGTAAACAACACAACATGCTGCACACGCTGGTGTGATGAAAAACGATGAAAATAACGGACACCGTCCTTTTCAACAATCGCCTGATATTTTTTAGTCATGACGTTCTCCATTCTTGCCTGAAGTCTTAAATTTAGAATCTGTTTCTTCTTTTATCTCAGCAATAACCTGCTCGTAGTTTTCAGCTTTCTTTTCTTTAAAGAAAGAGAATTTAGGGAAAAGCCGTCGCAGTAGCTCAAAGAAGATAAGCGTTAAAAAGAAATATAAAATCAGCGCCATCAATGCCTTGAAAAAGATCAGCATATAAAACTGCATGGGATATTTTTCACGATCATAAGTCACGTGTGTCTGAAAACTGGTAATTTGCGCGGCCGCTTTTTCGTGACAACCGGAGGCACGACAGGTAGTACTAAGATTATTTTTATTTACGGCAGATGTTAAGGTATCTTTGCTTTCGATCAGGTGAGAATTTTCACCAGCGACTACATGGCAGTCGATACAGTCTGGTGTACGTTCTGAGCCAAGGATAACCATTTTTCCGTGGAAGGTCTCTTTATAACTGGTGATAACATCATCCAGTTTATGTCGTTCTCGGAATTCTTTATCCTGATGGCATTTTGCGCATATTTTGATGGTTTCAATCGAATAACGCGACTTGTGCAAACGTGTGGTCACATGCTCATAAAAATCTTCCGCAAAGTTACCATTGGTATGGCAACTCTTACAGCGGCTAATAGAACGTTTTGATATACCGGGAACCTTCTTACCTTTATAGAAGGAGAACGGACGATACAAAGGCTGATCATGGCAGTTCTTGCATCCTGGATAATCTTCTGCATATTCTTTGGCTTTGCCGTTTTCATCCAGCTTACCATGGACACTCTTTGCCAATATTTCTGCAACGTGTTTATGTGAAAACTTTTTCTGACCGGAAGGTTCTATGATGTGACACTGCTGTGTACAGTCAACTTTCTTTGCTGGTTTGTGTGGAATACGGTCGATGTCGGTATGGCAGTCCTTACACTTGTTACGTCGGTGCGGGCCGCTCTCGAACAGTTCCTGATTGATATAAAACAGGCGGAACTCACCGTTCTCATCGATGCGACTTAAGCCCCTGTGTTTATGACAAAGGACACAATTAAGTTCATCACCGGCATATAGCTCTGGCGATATCAACACAAAAGAAATAATCGTTAATAAAAATTTAACGTAGTACGCTAGCCGAATCTTTCTCATACCGTTATTCCCTGTTTCTTAATTGGATTACGCTATTAACTAACTACTTCCACAGTATTCATGTATCTAAAAACAGAAAAATAAAAACGGCAGATATATTGCAGATATATTTAGGTTATAAATTATTCATCGATTAAAAATTTTTCTAAAAAACACACACGGTAAACATCAAAATAGTTGCGTTGAATAATACAGAGTTAGTTACATGAAGTATAGAAACAGATAGGTCGATAAGTTGACACATATCAAAACACAGATGAATTAAACAAGTATTTCCTAATATATTAAAGTAAGGTATTTTTTTACGCGTTGAAGCAGCAAGCAAGATATTTTTGGGTACAGAAAAACCCAGCGCACATTATCCGTTATATGCAACAGGAAACTTTCGAATTGTAGATAGATGTATGTATTACTGATGATGTAGTACAACCAAACTGCAAGCTGGTACTAACTTTTGTTTATCAGCATAATATATATGAGGATCAGAACAGGCAATACTGAAACCATGACCGCAATACACCAGATACATCTCTTTTTTAAACCTTTCTCATTTTTTTTCATATCAGCCACACCCCATTTGCAAGGTACTCTTTTTCACGATGTTGAATATTGATATATATCAATATTTACCTTCACTTGTTTTTAAAACGAAACAGCCAGTCAAATATCGTAAAACCTATTCCACAGAACGCCGACCATAAACTAGTGAGCAAAAACCAGCCCAGGGACTGGTTAGTATCCTCACTCCACTCCAGCAATGCAAAATAGAGACAACCCGAAAGAAACAGGATTATCCAGAAAACACGATTTATTTGAGCCATTATGTATCCACTGATTATTCATATTATAGAGTGATGCTATCAATCATAAACACATTAAAACAGCAAGACAGGTAAGAATAAACCAGCATACTTGATTGAAATCAATTTATTATATAGCTATTGCCTTATCATCGACGACGCATGATAATAAAAACCACCAAATCAATAAACAACACTTAGACGAACAATGAAACATATCATTTTCATCGCAAGCTTGCTGACCATGTTTTTCAGTAACACCGCACAGGCTTTTGAAGATGACTCCGGTTGTTTACTCTGTCACAAATACCCGAAGATGGGACGCATCACCGAACAGGGATCAAAAAGAAGTTACCAGGTCATCCCCGGCACGTTTGGTTCAACCGTACATCGCAACGTCCCCTGTACCGACTGCCATAGCTACATCAAACAATTACCACATCGTAAAGTCGTTGAAGGCGTACGATGTGATTCAGAATGTCATTCAATCAAAAACCCGGCAACCGGTAAAAAATTCTCTCACAAACCGATTTACAACAAATTTAAAGAGAGTGTACACGGACGTGAGAAAATTGAAACCGGCCTGGATGCTGACAAGCCTTATTGTGTCACCTGCCACACTAACCCTATATATAACCCGAATGAAGATAAACTACCGGAAAATATCGTCGACCGTTGTGTCGTCTGTCATGAAGACCGGGATTTTGTCGTCAATTGGTACAAACATACCAGCCGCCGCATCCGTGAAGTAAAACGCTCACCTTCCGAGATCGTGGCCTTATGCTCCAACTGTCACAGTGACAAGGCATTACTGGCCCGACACATCAAAGCCGCCAAAGAAGAAGGCCGTGAACTGGGAAGAAAATACCCAATCGCAGTCGAATCCTATAATGAAAGTTTCCACGGCAAGGTAACACGTTACGGTTTCACCAAGGCTGCCAACTGTCTGGATTGTCATGCCAAAAAGAAAAACTATTACATGAACGTGCATGACATCCGTCCTTCACGCGACCCTGAGTCGCCAGTCAGTGCAAAAAACAAAGTCGAGACCTGCCGCAACTGCCATACGTTTGCCGACGAAAATTATGCACAACTCGACCCGCACCCCACCAGCAAAAAAGAGGGTAACGCTTTTCGTTATTACGCCAATATCGTCTACGAGTGGGTCGGTAATGTGGTAATTATTTTACTGGTTGGCATGGCACTGCTTGAAACCATCGGTCGCCGTCGCGATGGCGTTGGCTGGGTCCTGCACAAAGGTTCATCCTGGTGGCGCAAGTCATCAAGAGACCGTGATCGCATCGAGTAGACTCAGACAGATGTTACTAGCGATCACACAACAAGTTACATACAACCGGATAAAACCATGAAACTATCGGACGAAGCAAAAAAAGTGCTGGAAACATCGATATCCAATAACAGGATCGATGACAAAGAGCGCGCAGAGATCGAACAGCTCATCCGAAACATGCCCGATGACCGTGTACTGCTCTATAAAAACGTGGTATCCAATCCAATCGGTGACCTGCCCCGCTATTCCATCCACATTCGCATCCAGCACATGCTGACCTTCGTCACCTTCTTAACGTTGGCATTCACCGGCCTGCCCATCGCTTTTATGGATCAGGTATGGGCACTACCATTAAACAACATGATCGGTGGCATTGATATCTCACGCGTCATCCATCGCACCCTGGCCAGCGTGATGATTTTAACCATGGTCTATCATTTCTTTTACCTGCTATGGATAACATTTCGTGACGTGGCACAGAAACGTTTCGAACTGCAACGCAGCATCATTCCTACCTTCAAGGATGCACGCGACTTCAAACTAGACATGCTGTACCACCTCGGCCAGCGTAAGCAACGCCCCGAGATGGACAAATTCATGTACAAACAGAAGATCCATTACTTCGCCGCCGCTTTCGGTAACCTGGTGATGATCATCTCCGGTTCATCGTTTATCTTTCCCGAATTCTGGGCGGCCATCCTGCCCGAAAATAGCGTTTCCTATTTTCAGGAAATGATGCGCTTGTCGCACCCGCATGAAGCCCTGTTGGCACTGCTGGTCATCGCTTTCTGGCACTGGTACAACGTGCATCTGGCACCCGGCCGCTTCCCTATGCAGTGGACTTTCCTTACCGGCAAGATCACCCGCGAACACCAGATAGAAGAACATTTTCTTGAGTATATACGCAACCTGGTCGAACTACCCGCAGAGCGCGAATACCTGAGCAACTTACTGGACGCCAGAGAGCTTTCACCGATCATGGATGAAAACATGAACCCGGCAGAAGAAGCCACATGATCAAACAGATGACGCCACTGCAAAAAACGTTTGCTTTTTTCACACTGGCGATAATTTTTTTCTGGACGATATTCGGTGTTTTCACCATCTGGCTGTATCTGACGGAATATTACTAATGAAGATCACCCAAGGCTACTAAACCATGCATGCGATCAGCACACAGCTTATTACTTTCGTCGTACTGACAGTATTACTGTTTATTTTTGTCGGTATCGTAATGGTGATTCTGATCGATCACAAAAGCAAGATACCCGGCGAATTTCAGCACAACCTGTTCAGCATCATCGGTGTGCGCCGTGAACATCCGGTGCTCGCTTTTGTCACCACATTTTTCCTCGGTGCCATCATCATCAGCCTGCTACTAGAGCTAGGACTGGTACTCGGTGGCCATTTTGGATTGTTCCGCCATGAGGTTGAAACCTCGGGGCTACTGAAAAAAATCAGCAATCAACGTTATTCCGAAAAACAGCGCCACTTTCACAACGTACCTACTGAAAACAAAGTTGATATGGGTAAGAAACCAATCTGTTTTCAGTGCCACGGTGACTATCCGCATTCCAAAAAACGCATGGTCAGAACCCTGCTCAATATGCACACCCAGTTCGTCGGCTGCATGACCTGTCACACCGACCCACGAAAAATACCCGAAAAAACCTATAGCTTCCGTTGGCTCAACTATTCCGGCATCGACGTAACGGGGCCCCACTTTGGTACCGATGTCGATCCTGATACCGGCTATCTGGTTGATACTGATGATTACTATTCCAAGATCGTGCTGTATTCTAACCAGTATGACGAAGAAAAGTTAATCGAGATCACCGAAGATAACAAAGATGCCAAAGACTTTATCGCCATTAAGGACACTGTGTCTGATGAAGACAAGGACGGTATCAAAAAACATTTCCACGAACTGGTGATGGGCAAAGGCCGCTTCTGTACCCGCTGTCACACCGACGAAGAAAAAAGTTACCTGCCTTTCCGCGAGCTGGGTTTTTCCGAGCAGAGAATTAGTGACGTGACTAATCTGAACATTGTTGGTATTGTTGAAAAATACCGGGAATTCTATATTCCCAAGTTATTCAATGATCAGTCGTCGTTGCCTGATGAAAAAATTATGGTAGGTGATGGGCAAAAACATAATGCACCCAAAGAAGAGTTACTCAAAGGCCGTGCCTGGTGGCGAAAATCTGATGCAGCACAGTCAACGGACAAACAATAAACCGAGCAGCAGCCAGCAGAGAACAGGTAAACAGACAACTCGCAATCTTGTTTATTCTCTTTTTACACTGTGCCTGTTATTGTTCATGGCTACGCCACCGGCCGATGCCAGCGGCATAAAAACCCAAACCGCGAAACAGATTCTGCAACTTGGCATAGACAGCAATAAAGAGCACAAGCTGCAATTACCCAGTGATGTTGCTGTTCATAAAAATAAAATCTATGTTGTTGATGGCAGTCATCACCGCATCGTGGTCTACGACCTGCAGGGAAAATTTCTATTCAGCTTCGGCAGCAAGGGTGACCAGCCCGGTCAGTTTAATTATCCCGTCGGTATTGATGCGGCAAAAGACAACCGGGTTTATGTCGCGGACTCCGGCAATAAACGCATTCAGATCTTTTCTGATAAAGGTGTTTTTCTTTCCAGCTTTGCCATTAAAAACGAAGGAGAACGAGGCCGTCCCATTGATGTTTTACGCCACTCTAAAACCGGCAATCTCATCGTCAGTAGCAGTAACCACCACCTGCTCACCTACTCACCCAAAGGCAAACAACTAAAAAAGTGGGGAGAAAATGGCACAGGTCGTAGCGAATTCCGCTACCCGGCGACACTCAGTGAACTGAAAGACGGTCGCATCGCTGTAGTTGATGTACTCAATTCACGCGTGCAGGTGTTCAACGCCGATGGCTCATTGTCACTGGTTGTTGGCGAATGGGGCGTGCTACCAGGACAATTGTTTCGCCCCAAAGGCATCGCCATCGACAGCAAAGGTAATTTCTATATCTCCGACAGTTACATGGGTGTGATTCAAAAATATTCCGACGACGGTATCTTCAGCGCGGTACTGGGTAAAAATGGCAAACCTTATAAAACACTCACGCCGGTCGGCATGACCATCAACAAAAACAGACTGTATGTTGTCGAGATGAAAAACAACAAAGTCTCTGTTTACCAGCTGGCCGACTGATGTTAAGGCGTAGACAGACAAGCGAGATAAAAAATCCGACCAGCACTGTTGTGTCTGCCCGCCTGTTTCAACACCTGCTACTTCTCAGCCTACTGCTGTTCAGTCATTTTTCACAGGCAGCCATGCGCAAGCCATCAGCTAATCGTGAATGCGCCACCTGTCACATCATGTGGCTGACCGACTTCAAACGCGAAGATGTCGAAACCCTGATACCTTATGACCCGATACCAGAGATGCCGTCGGGACGGCAGGATATCGCCAGTGCCGAGCCAGTTTGTTTTTCCTGCCATGATGGTTTTGTACTGGAATCACGTTTTCTCTGGGAAGAAAACAAGCACGCACACCCGGTCGGCAAAAAACCGTCGGAAAAGATCAACATCCCGCTCATCGATGGTAAAAATCTGTTTCCGTTAAACAACGATGGAAAAATCTATTGCGGCACCTGCCATACCGCCCACGGTGTTGACTGGAACCAGACAAAAACCGCTGTATTCATGCGCATCGCCAACGAAAACGGCCAGTTGTGCATGGCCTGTCATAAAGACAAAACCAATGGCCCCAAACACGGTAGCCACCCGTTAAAACGAAAGATTCAACGGCTATTGGATAAACCACCAGAAAAACTGATGAAGGCCGGTGCCCGTTTCGCCCATGGCGGCGAAGTGATCTGCCAGAGTTGCCACAAACCTCACGGCGCTGCTGAAGAAAAAATTCTGCTGCTGAAAAATGACAATTCACAACTCTGCGGTGCCTGCCATATCAGCCGCTACGCAAAAAATCGTGACATGGCCGGCAAAGCCGGTACGCACCCGGTTAACGTCAAACCAAAAACCGCAAAAATTCCTGAAGAGATGATGGCACAAGGCGCAAAGCTTGGCAGCAATGGTGAAGTCATCTGCCAGACCTGTCATCGCCCGCACGACGCCCTGCCCAAGACCAGCCTGCTGGTCAGAAAAAATGTAAAAGACAGCCTGTGTCAGGACTGCCACAAAGACAAACGCACGGTGAATAACAGCAAACACGATATGCGTCTGGCCGATAAAGACAGCATCAATATTCGCAAGCAACCGGCCTCACTGTCAGGGCCATGCAGCGCCTGCCACGTACCACACAAAGGTAACGGGCCAAAAATGTGGGCACGGCCACGCGATAAAACACAGGACCCTATGGCATCTTTGTGCCTGAGCTGCCACAACAAGCAAGGCCTGGCGAAAAAACATACAGTCGGCAAATACAGCCACCCGGTCGGCGTTAACATCAGCAAATTGAAACACAGTGTGCCGCTGCCCACCTTCAGCGACAGCGGCGTCAAATGGACCGATGTCGAACAGGGCAAAGTCAGCTGCGCAAGTTGTCATGACCCGCACCGCTGGGATCCACAAAACATTCACAATGTTGGTAAACACGGCGATGAAGGTGACAGCACTAACCGCTTCCTGCGTATTACCAACGGCCCGGACACCAAACTGTGCAAAACCTGCCACAAAGACAAGTGGAATATCAGCAACACCAAACATGATATGCGCAAGATGGCACCGGATGCTAAAAATGCCCTGGGACAAACCGTGGCGGAATCCGGTCTTTGCGGCAGCTGTCATCTGGTACATAACGCCAAAGGCAGTCGGCTATGGGCGCGCAGCGACCTGACCGGTCAGGGCACCGGCTATATCGCCTGCTTCGGCTGCCATAATGATAAAGGTCTGGCAAAAGACAAGACCATCAGCAATCATTCGCACCCGGTGAATGTCTCTATAAAAAATCTTGGCATCAGCGCCACCATTGATCGCTGGGTCAGCAACATAACCAATCCGTTTGATAAAGACAATATCCTTGGCGGCGACCCCATTCCGCTGCCACTGTATGATTCCACCGGCAAGCCGGCGGCCAAAGGTGGCCACGTCGGTTGCGGCACCTGTCATGACCCACATAACTGGACACAACTTGATGAGCCCAAAGCTGACGATCCGAAAACAGTCGAAGGTGACAGCGGCAACAGCTTCCTGCGCATCGCTGATAAAAGCCTGAGCCTGTTATGCGTCAACTGTCACGTCGACAAAAAAGGTATCTACTTCAGTAAACATGACCTCACCGAACAGGAAGGCAAATTCTCCACCCAACTGAAGAAAAATCAGACAGGCGTGAACGAAAAACAACACCTGTCCGGCCCCTGCATGCACTGTCATCGCCCACACAATGCCAAAGGACCGGCGTTATGGACACGTGGCAAAGGCCCCGGCAAAACCGCCATCGCCGCACTGTGTACCGACTGTCACCAGAAAGATAATCTGGCGAGCAACAAGCTGCCCGGCAAACACACACACCCGCTGGGCAAAGACGCCAGCAAACTACATCACGACAAACGTATCCCGACCTTCGCCGAAGACGGCGGCAGAAAAGAAAATGGCAAAGGCAATGTTGACTGTGCCAGTTGCCACGACCCGCACCGTTGGAACCCGGACGACAGCAATGACCGCGGCTTGGCCATGCTGGCCGAAGATGGCGATACCTCAAACAGCTTCCTGCGCTTAAGTGCGAATAAAAACAGCGCGCTGTGTGTGACCTGTCACGCCGACAAGAAAACCATTATCGGCAGTGATCACGATCTAAAACACACCGCCGAAAACGCCAGCAATACACTGGGACAAAAACAGGATGTTTCCGGCGTTTGTGGCCAGTGCCACGTGCCACATAATGGTGAGGCCGATGCTTACCTGTGGTCACAAAAATTAGGCAGCGGCAACGACCCCATCGAACAACGTTGTCGCAGTTGTCATAACCCGATTGGTTACGCCGCGCATAAAAATCCAAAACTGGCTAAACATCCACAACAGGTAAAACTCTGGTCCAATGAGATTCGCAAAGAAATTCATCCCGGTAAAAAATTACCGGACACACAGGTGTATGACAAGGAAGGAAAGCGCACCGATTTTGGCAACATCACCTGCGCTAGCTGTCACAACCCGCACCAGTGGGATGCCAGTAAAAATACCGAAGGACCGGGTAAAAATCTCGAAGGTGATGCACGTACCAGTTTCTTACGCGCCAGAAATAGCGACAATATTGTGTGTGCCGAATGTCACGGTAACGATGCCATCTATCGCTATAAATATTTCCATAGCAAAAGCGCGCATGAACGGCACCATATGTTTAAATAAAAAACGATTTACCGCAGATTAGGGCAGGAAGCCCGTAAGCAGAGTAACGCAGGAGCAGTTACCGAGACACAGCGTTTTCGTATTAACAACGCCTGCGGCACCGTTAACAATATAAAGTTTTTTTTCTGTGTCTCTGTGCTGAAAAAATGTTTTCAACTTCTGTTATTAAGTTTGTAGGTCGGGCACTGCCCGACAACACATACGCGTCAACCACACAGTAACGGGGGCAATGCCCGCCCTTGTATCTCTCTCGATAAGTTGTTTAGCTAACATCTTATCAGGAAACGTGATGAACCTGTGCCCGCCCTTAGGTAAAGAGCCTGTG
>VAPF01003897.1_pt1 | contig 29110 bp, 23 predicted proteins | sample 3393931 | NCBI WGS metagenome assembly VAPF01 (sample SAMN08290437, study PRJNA428436) | hydrothermal vent metagenome | isolation source: Deep-sea hydrothermal vent chimney | place: Atlantic Ocean: South-mid Altantic Ridge | depth 2773 m m | reverse complement strand
CTGGTGAATTCTTCATGCAGGACACTTATGTACCTGTAGAAAAAAAAGAACAAGTGTACCAGCTTATTCGGCGCCTTCAGATGGACAAAGGCATGGGCAAGAGAAAACACCTCCGACGTGCCGAGAATTGCAATAGTCGCCAATACAATGGCATTGGTTTTCATTGTGATGGAGAGGACATAGAGAACTCCTTCTCTTGATGCGGTTAACGGGCCTATACTGAACAACTCTCCACCCGGATAACTGAAAGGTATAAACAACCAGAGCGTGAGGACAAAAACATTGACTGCAATAAGCCTGTTCAGAAGTTTTTTCATATTTAATTCCGCAATGACCGCCATAAGGGAGGAGACCACAATGCCGGTTATCGGAATTTCGAGACCTTGTGAAACAGCAATAACAATAACATATGGGATAAAGGTCAGAAACTTGACCCGGGGGTCAAGCCTGTGGAAAAGAGATTTTCCTTCGGCAAATTCTTCAAGATGCACCCCTATCTCCTCCTGCTTTTAAAATACATTACTATTCCCATCAGTCCTAAAATATATCCTATTCCACCGAGTATTTCACTTATACCCGGTTTGGATGAAGACTCCTGTATCTGAAGAAGGATATTTTTTATCGGCCTGAGCTTTTTTTCCAGCGTCCTGTCAACGATCGCCTCTATTTCCGAAGATGACAATCCCTGAGAAGCGGCAGGCAAGGCGCCGGTAGTCTCCGGAATTTGAGGACCGCTTTCCGTAATCTGTTCTCTATCTTCCGACTCCTCACTCCTTACTTCTTGCTCCTTGCTCCTTGCTCCTTGCTCCTTACTCCTTACTTCTTGCTCCTTACTCCTTACTTCTTGCTCCTTACTCCCCATCGCCTCCCTCACCTCATTCTCGCTGATAGTATAGTCATTTTTGTGTCCCATGCTTGCGGTAATCACAAGCTTAAGCGGTGCGACTTCCGGAATTTTAAAAGACGCTTCACCCTTTTTATTAGTCTTCACCTCAAGAAGCTTTTTCCCGGACCTGGCATCAAAAACCTCTATACGTGAGTTTTTAGCTTTTGAGCCATCCACAAAGTATCCTTCCGCAAATACCTTCTCATCTTCCGCATATGCGAATATACTGACCTTGTGGGCCGAGGCGGGCGACTGGGTGAAATGTAAAATCATAAATATAAAAATAAGGACGGATGTTATTCCGAATTTATTCATTTTCCTACCTCCAGCACTTCCGGTTTCACTTTCTTCAAAAATATAACACAGAAGGCGGTAATGATGCCCTCTATGACCATCACGGGCAGATGCGCGAGCAGTATGAGTTTTGCAACATTCAAAAATGCCTCTCCCGTACTTACGAGGCTGACGGCAATTAGCAGTGCCCCTCCGCCCACACCCAGTCCACCCGCCAGAAACCCCGCCACTATGGCGGCAGTGTGATTTTCCCTTCTGATGAGATGGCTGAAGAGATAATAAGAAAGCACGGCAGGCGCAGCCATATTAAACGTATTGACCCCAAGCACGGTAAAGCCGCCAAACTGAAACAGCAGCGCCTGAAGCGTAAGTGCTACCAGAATAGCTGGAAATGCCATCCATCCCAGCAGCACACCCACAAGTCCGTTAAGCACAAGGTGCACACTCGAAGGCCCCAGCGGAATATGTATCAACGATGCAACAAAAAAGGCGGATGAAAGCACCGCCACCTCGGGTATCTTTTCGTAATCCATCTTCTTCAGCCCTAATGCGACACCGCCTGCCGCAAGGGCAGCGCCCGTCAAAAGGACAGGCGCTGAAAGGACCCCTTCCGATATATGCATCTTATTTCATCTCCCTTGTCCTGACCCATAGCAGGGCGCCGATCTCAACTGGATACTCCCCGCCATCATGTTCCAGCTTATATCCGGCAGTGCTGAGGGCCGCAAAACCCCACCATCCGGCCTTAGGCATCGCGTAGGTGAATACACCATTTCCATCGGCCTTTATTACCTGCGTTATATAAGGCTCCGCTGGGGACTTTATCTTTCCGTCTTCATTATAGTATTCCACCTCCACCTCCGCGTGCGGCGCCGGCTTGCCATCCACCTTTACCACTCCCTGAAAGACATTGCCCGCCCATAATCCATAAGGCCGGGTAAGCGGAACTATCTCTGTCTTCAGCCCCAGCTCGGAATCCCATCCGTCCTCAAGTCCAAGGGCATTCACTATGACCTTTGTGTAATGTATTATATAGGTCTCCTCGGCGGGCTCCCAGTACGGTGCGGGCTCAACAAAAAAAACCTTGTCCCCCGGACGCCTGATTCTGTACGTAGTCTCCCATGTGGTAAATCCCTTCACCTCTCTCTTTTTAAGTGTCGGTAGAAGGTCTGTTTTTTCCCCGCCGTCCAGCACTCCGAATGCCTTCGGCTTTTCCATATTCATATACTGTCCTTCAAAGGGATGGATAAACTGTACCTGCAAGACAATTTTCTTATTGTCTTCCTTTGAGACGATGTCATCAGAGGGAATAACCATCCCGAAATGTGCCCAGGAAAATGATACAGAGGCTGCCATTATCAATACCACCAGTGCCGCTTGAAACATGTTTTTTTTCATTGTAATACCTCCTTTTTCGAGTTGTTGCGTGTTCTTCCTGTTAGAAGCTTAATCCAAGCCTGGCGAAAAACTCGTTGTTTTTATCGATAGAGTCAGTGGTTTCCCTGTAGTTCGTCAGCCTGTATTCAGCCGCTATATAAGCGGCCAGTCCGCTTTCTTCGTCATAATAGAATGAATATCCGGCTCCGGCGCTGTAACGGTTATCAACCGCCCATATCCCTGCTCCTTCAGCCATCCCGTCATCATCAAAATGTTCATATCTGACCGCGATCTCCACCAGCGGATCTATTAACTGATATGCCACACTTGCTGACAGCACCCTTTCCCTGAACTCCTTGGTCTGGCCGTCATACTTCTCTCTTTGCAGCGCCATAAAATACTCTGCATCAATGATAAGTCCATCCACAGGCTGGCTGTTTACACCGAAAGACAGGGTACTGTTTCTGTCTATATATCCTGGTTCAGATATGTATGAGCCAAAGAGTGTCAGTTGTTCAGGAAACGGTGTAACTGATACAGAAAGTATATAGGAGTTGACTTCATCGGTTGCAGTATGGCTGGTCCTGGATATCGCACTCGATAATTCCGCCTCTACAAGATGATCCATCATCTCCTCGCCCTTGTAAATCGTGGCAGAAAGGTCAAGGTCAATTGGCCCTGCTATGCCAACGGTTATTCCAGGTCTGACCGTCTCATATGCATCCTGTGTTATCGGGTCGGTTATCAGGTGGCTCTCAAAGACGCCAAATGGTTGCCCCCTCTTACCTACAACCACATATACTGGAAAACTGTCTTTCTGGAGTGAGATCGTTGCCTCATCTATTAGTACAGCCTCTCCACCGCCATCAAGACCAATATTCTCTGTCTTAAGGACCACGCCTCCCGTTATCCAGTTCGTTATTTCGGCCTCAATGCCTAATTCAACAGTACTTATGTAAAGGTCTGATGTTGAATCAGAGGCCTTGTCGGCAACATCATTATGTTCAGACCAGCTGTAATCACCTTCAATGGTACCTGTCAGACTTACTCTTTCCATCCAGACTGGGAGTTCCCCCTCTTTCGATTCTTTCTCGGAAGCATTAGCAGCAATAGAAAAAAACACAAGAAACACGAACACACTAATCGACATTAAAAATCTTTTAAACAATTTTCCACCTCCTGACCTGTAATTAGTGTTACTAATATAATATTAGTGCTACCATGCGGCCAAAAAAATTTACTTAAGATGTCTGCCCGTTGTTGTTAATGAAAGTTTTCCATGTTTCACGCCCTTTATCCCAATCAGCCTGTCGGCTATGTTCTTTATATCCCTGCCCTTTCCTTTAACAATTATGACCTCAAGGCAATTATGGTGATCAAGGTGAACATGCATGGAGGAGATGATCGAGGTATGAAAGTCGTGTTGCATGTCGGTAAGATTGTCGGTAAGTTCCCTTGTATCGTGGGAATAAATAATAGTGATAGAGCCGACAGTCTCTTTTTCACCATACTCCCCCTCCTCCTTTACAAGACTATCTCTTATAAGGTCCCTGATCGCCTCGCTTCTGCTGGCATAGCCTTTCTTTGCTATATGCCGGTCAAAGCTCTTCAGAAGGGAAGCATCCAATGATATGCCGAATCGTTTAACGCTCATAGTGTTATCTTTATTGCTAAAGTAACACCATGATATCATTGTCTTCGTATCGCTGTCAAGCCTTTTACGGACAATCATTTTATGTAATGGAAAAAGGAAACCCGAAAAATCAAACGACGGGATATCTCTTGAGAAAAAGAAGAAAGTCCTTTCCTCAACAGCGTGCAGGATAGATGAAATCAAAAGTCGGCTGTTTGAAATACAGCGGCATATTGCATAATGAAACAAGAAAAAAACCGCCCGGTCCACTTTGGGCTGTCCGGATGACAGGTATTTACAGGCTTGTGGAATCCCGGCATGAACACGGCATAATCCCTTCTATTTTGTGATGACCCCTTTCAGTCCCCTCGAAACAAGGGAAGCAATATTGGCAAGGATAAGCGGCAATGCAAAACCGCCGGGACAGGCAAGATATTTAGGCTTCCATTCAGGACCAAACTTCTCCTTATATTGACGCAGCCCCTGACAATTATAAAAATGTTCACCGTGACGGAATACAAACGCGCCAAGCCTGCTCCAGAGCGGGGCAAGGACACGATCTTCCAGCCCTGAAAGAGGCGCCATCCCCAGGTTGAACCACTTATAGCCTTCCTGCTTGCCCCGCAATATCAGATGGATGAACAGATAGTCCATAATTCCGCGTGGAGCATCGGGGAGATAACGCATAAGGTCGATAGAGAGTTCTTCCTTTCCAGTGCCGGGCCAGATATTGGCAAAAGCAATAATTTTATCTTCTTTTTTAACTATGGCGGCAGGAAATCTCATGAGATAATCTTCGTTGAAAAATCCGAGGGAGAATCCCTTCTCACGCGTATTTTTCTCTGCAAGCCAGGCATCGGATATCCTCTTTAGCTCCGGAAGAATAGCGGAAATCCTCTCCGGCGTGATCACCTCAAAAGAACATCCCTCTCTGTTGAGTTTGTGAAGGATGTAACGCATGGCCCTGCGTTCATGCCCCTCAAGAGAAAAAGTTTCGAGTAAAAGACGGCCCTCCTCCCCCAGTTTGATAAATGTAAGTCCGAGGTCTAAATAGACCTGAAGGTTTTCTGTCCCGACTTCATAGAAAACAGTCCATCCGTTATGGCGGTCAGACATCTCACGAAACCGCCAGGCCAGTTCCGCTGTTTCCTTCTCCTGCCCAATGGGGTCTCCCATGGCTATCCAGCTTCGTCCCTCAACTCCATACATTATGAATGCACTGTCACCTTCGCTGAATAAGAGCGCCTTGTCGCCGAGAAAGGCGAGATTCGCCAAGTTATTTTGGGAGATGGTTGCTATAGCGCTTACTTTTTCCAGGTCCGAACGACCCGGAAGAGAAGGTTCCGGCGCAACAGGACGAAACAGTCTGCCTATCACGAAAAACAGGACGACACAGGCTGTCCCGACGGTAGCCCTTAGAAATCGGGGAGCATCTCCCGCAAACGCAAATTGCCACCAGAGGTTACCGGAGTATTCAATATGTTTGTATGAAAAAAACCCTAGCCAGGCTGTACAGATCAACACGGCGGCTATCGCAGCAGTCCAGCCGGGCGTATATCTCTGTCGGATAAAAGATGCCTTGCGGTAGAAATGACGGCGAGCAGTTAGAAGGGCGCAGAACATAATCGACAGGATTATCGCCTCTTCGTAGTCAAATCCCTTGAGCAGTGAAAATACCACTCCGGCGCCGAGAAGAATGAGAGTAAGAACATATGACGCTTCGATCCTTCGCTGCAGGCCCTGTGCAAGTATTATCAGCCCGGCCCCGGCCAGGCTGCCGAGAAAATGGGAGACCTCAAGGACAGGCAAAGGAATAAAGTCCCTGAGCAATACAAGGCGGCGTTCCAAAGCAGGTGTCGCTCCTGAAATTAAAAGGAGTACACCTCCTGCAAAAACAGCGAATGTAAGCACATTCGGAGTAAGGACCGTAATCAGGCGTCCGAAGACACGAATGGTCTTCGCAACGGCCCTTCTTCTTTGAACTATCTCGAATACTCCGAGCATGATAGATGAAACTATCAGCGGGAGAACATAATATATTCCCCTGTATGCCAGGAGGGCGCCGAGCAATGCCGACAGCTGTATGGAAGAAGAGAGTAAAACAATGATCACCGATTCAAAGACTCCAAGTCCGCCGGGGACATTACTTATCATGCCCAGAAATTGCGCTAACATAAAAATACCCATAAACTCCGGATATGAAAGTCCGCTATTCGAAGGCAGCAGGACATAAAGCACGCTTCCTAACAGCGCCCAGTCAAGAGAAGATACCATTAACTGAAAAAATGAAAGTCCGGGCGGGATGAGAGGAAATTCCCACCTCCCGATTTTCAGCGGTCTTTTCCTGAAAATCCCCGCCAAAAGATATCCGCCGGGAATCATGAGAAAGATCAACCCGATTTCACGGACAGAAGTAAAGTGGGAAGAGAGAGAAAGAGGGATGTTGAATGGTTCGAGGAGAAAGATAAACCCTCCCAGGGTGAAAAACCCCATCCAGAGACTCAGACTGCAGAAGACTATTATTCTGGCGATCTCAACCGCCGAAAGCCCCCATGCCGAATATAAACGATACCTTATCGGCGCGCCGCCGAGCATCATCACTCCCATATTGTTACTAATGGAATAGCTTATAAAAGAAGTGATAGCTATCCTGCTGTATTTGAGCGGATGACGGATATACCTGGAAGCAAGCAAGTCGTATCCCGTCAACACTATATAATTTAATATAGTCAGCAGAATGGCGAGAAAAAGGCTGAAAGCCGGAATTTCATGCAGACTGGAAAGGATATCCTGCAAGTGGTATTCTTTAAGTTTAAGATTGATGATGAAAAGCGCCGCGGCAAAAAGGGAGAGGCTGAAGATCAATCCTGCGCCATGAAGAAGCTTTTTCTTCATACCTGCCATATCACCGTTTTTTCCGATAGTCATCATACAGCCCGCTCAATTAACTGCCTTTAATTTTATCAGATACGCTTCTCCATCCGTAAAAAACGTATCGCCGGTATAATTGCGCCCTGTTTCCGGCGATACGAGTTGTATTTTCCTGAAGCTTTCAACTTGCCCCGTTCGGACCAAATCGTCATATAAATACTCCCTCTCGGTATCGATGTCCGGATTGATTCCATGGGTGACACACCATTTAATGCCGCTATCGAACCCTGCCGATCCGGCATATATGGCGTCGCCGCCTTTCGTCACATATTTTGTCTTCCAGAACCTGACGTGATGCCGTGTACGAACAGTATTGGCGGCCGTTGGTTTTTCGAAGGCGAAGTCATTCGGCCGCGCGTTCCGGAACAGGGGAGTGACCGGCGCCGTTGGATAGGGCTCATTAAGTATAACCGCTCTGTATGTTTTCACTAATGACCGGAAACCGGGTCTGTCGGCGGGGAGCCAACCCGCAACACGGAAAGATGCGATAAGTTGCATGTCGTTTTCCGCAACGACTATGATATTTATTGGATTTTGTTCTCTGCCGATAAGGGTCTCGGTGTATTTTGAATGCTGATCCATAAAAATATCCTGTGCATTTTTTACACTTAAGCGCACATTGTCAATATGAGGTATCAGAAGCTCCGGGGCGTATTGTTTGGCAAAACCGGCGTAAAATACAAGTGAAGAAAGGATTAACACCACAGGTACATATTTTAATTTCCCACTGGACGACGAAGCCTGCACGCGAAACTCGTCCGGCTGCAGATATTTGGAGAGACTGATTCCAATAAGCAGCCAGAGTGTCCCGACCAGATATCCGCACCACACATCACTTAAGTAATGTACGCCAAGGTATAACCGGCTGAAGCCGATAAAAAACATTACCATGGTCCCGGCAAAAAACAGATTTATCCTTGACTTCCATTCTTTCATGCTACTGATCAGTATGTATGTTATAAAGCCATAAAATGAAACGGCGATCGTCGCATGCCCGCTCGGAAATGAAAAGGAATGTTCAGCATATACAGGCCATTCCGGGCGGGCCCGGTGGAATGCAAGCTTGCCGAGACCGGTGAAAATTCCACTCCCGGCAAGAGACAGAAAGAGAGGGAAAATATACCAGCGTTTTTTTGTTATCCATAATGCTCCCGCAATTGCGGCCGCAAAACAGAGGACGACTTGCCACTTGCCCAGCAGGGTGATCCAGGAAAATACCTTTATGAGGCCGGGCGTGCGGAATAACGGCATAAGACCAGCAATGCGGACATCGACAGCAACAATAGGGTCTCCCGTCAGATAATCTTCCACTATCCCTCCAAAAAGGACAAAGACATAGATAAAGGCAATGCCGAAAAGCGTTAGCGGCAGTCCGGTGAACATGTCCTGCGCGATGCGTTTACTCAGAAACTGAAAAAAAGAAGGGTGCCTCCGGACCAGCTTCTCAACATCGGGGTTTGTAATTACCGCATGCCTGATCGAACGCCCGACCGATACCGCAAGAGAGAATACCTGGCGTCCATATTTCAAAACAACCAGTTTCATGAGATACAATGCCAGAAAAACGAGAAAAAGAGCCGCAAGAAAAAACCCGATTCGGGACAGCCATATCCGCGCAAGGCTCAGGGACCGGGCAAAAACATAACCCGTGAGAATCCATTGGATGCCCCACCCGATAGCACCGAGAACATTCCATAACAAAAAAGTCTTCCGCCGCATTCTCACTGTTCCGGCGATGAAAGGCATAATCTCTTTTATTGAAGGAATAAAGCGGCCGAGGAAGACACTTTTTGCTCCGTATTTATCAAAAAAGGATCCGGCCTTTTCAAAATATTCCTGTTTTAAAAACCAGACACCCTTTTGCGCCCATCCGGATCCATATTTTCCCCCGAGATAAAAATTGATATTATCTCCCAGAATGGCGCCAACTATGGCAAACCATAGCAAGTCCCCCAGGTCAAGATATCCATATGCGGACATGGCCCCGAGAAGGAGGATGACGGTTGAGCCAGGGAGAAACAGACCTATTATAATTGTGGTTTCAAGCATGGCCGCAAAAAAAGCGACCCAGTATCCCAGAACACCCAGGTGTTCGACCGCCGGTGTAATGATGTTGATTATATAATCAGTCATTTATTAACCAAAGCTTCAAACATAAACCCCGAAACAAGTAATCGTTAATAGTCATTCCTGAATTGGTTTAACAACATTCCTTTTCAGGACTTCTCTGTTATTATAATAACTTGCTATAGTATAAGTTCAATTACAAAATTTTGTATCTTCAATGAAATCCGGAAGTCTCCAACAGGTCCGATAACATCCTGGCGCAGGAAATAAACAGAATACAAATCAGCGACTGATGTCCTTTCCAAAGATCAGTCCGGAGATGTCGGCTACCGAGAAGGGAAAGGCCGCGGCTACTACCCATATAGCAGGTAAAGTATCGCGGCCTGTCCAACTGTTCAGGGAAGGGAATTTTTATTCCCTTCCCTGACTAATAGTAAGTTCTTGCGCACTCCTTTTTGTGGAATTTCTTTTATCGGCGGACTTTGCTATATTATGTGCTGATTCAAAAAAATATTTTATTGTCCGGCTGAAAAACAGGGAATGAGTCCAAAGAGATACATAAAGGAGCTACATACGTGAAACCAGATTCACCATTCTATGCAAACACACTAAAAACACTAAAGCAATCGGAATTGTTCGGCGGGCTTGATGAAGCGGTTGTTCAGGACATGCTGCTCATGTTCCGAAGACAGACCTGGCTCAGGAAATCCATAGTAATGGAGCCGGAAGAAACTATCAGAGAATTTTTTGTGATAATATCTGGCCGGGTGAAAGTCACTCGGACCAACCCCGATACAGGCAAGGAATTTATTCTTTTTCTGATGGGGCCGGGTGATGGCTTTGATGTGATCCCGCTTCTTAACGGCAAAGCACACAATGTATCATTTGTGGCCATGGATGACCTTGAGGCCTTAACAACTCCTTTTAAAACCATACATGACTGGATAGAAGGGCACCCTGAATTCAACAGGGCGTTCCTGCCTTACCTCGGAAAACAGATACGTCAGATCTCCAATCTTGCATTTGATCTTGCACTCCATGATACAGGCACCCGTTTAATAAAACTGTTTCTCCAGCATACAGTCCAGAGCAATCCCAGCCCACGGTTAAATCTCATAAATGACCTTTCCAATGAAGAGCTGGCCAGCATGATCGGATCTGTCCGGGTGGTTGTAAGCAGGTACCTGCAGAAGCTGAAAAAGGAAGGCATTATTATCGCCCGAAGGGGCAATCTGGAAATCAAGGACCTTCATGCCCTGGTGGAAAAAGTGGAAGAACATCTGGCGCTGAAAGACAGGAGCTAACCCGGTGTTTTCACATGCTCAGGTAGCGGGAGCGACTTCGCAAATTCGTATTTCGGGTAAAATTTTTTATTTTATGCAACCTAAGTAGCAGAAGAGGGAAGCAATCCGGGCTTATAATAAATATATAAGCTGCTGGAAACCAGGGGCGAAAAGATCAAAAAGCAGGCCGGTCATAGAATTGAATATCATGAAATGCTGTGCGGCCTGAATAAATTTTCGGGGGAGGATTATTATGGATACAACGATCCCACTAGATGTTCCGGCGGGTATGCGGGAAACGTACCTTGAGAACTATGCCACAGTAACAGCCAACAGCGGCAGACTAATGCTCTTTGCCGGTGACCAGAAGGTTGAGCACCTGAATGGTGATTTTTACGGTGAGGGAATTCATCAGGATGACAGCGACCCTGAGCATCTGTTCCGGATCGCCGGCCAGGCGAAGATCGGCGTTTTTGCTACCCAGCTTGGGCTGATTGCCAGATACGGCATGGACTACAAGGATATCCCATATCTGGTGAAACTGAATTCCAGGACAAACCTTGTCAAGACTGCACAGGCGGACCCCTTCAGTCAACAATGGCTGGATGTTCAGCAGGTGGTGGATTTTCGGAACAGCAGCGGTCTGAAGATATCGGCGGTGGGTTATACTCTCTATCTGGGAAGTGAGCGCGAGGCGGAGATGTTACGTCAGGCGGCACGGATTGTCTACAATGCCCATCAGCACGGCCTGATAACTGTATTGTGGATGTATCCGCGTGGTAAGGCCGTGACGGACGAGAAAGACCCCCACCTGATTGCCGGGGCCACGGGTGTGGCCGCATGTCTCGGGAGCGATTTTGTAAAGGTGAACTATCCCAAAAAGGAAGGGCTTGAATCAAAAGAGATTTTCAAGGAGGCCGTCCTGTCGGCAGGCCGTACAAAGGTTGTTTGTGCAGGCGGGTCCAGTGATGATGCCGGGTCCTTCCTCAAAAGGCTTCACGACCAGATTCATATCAGCGGCGCCGCTGGAAATGCCACCGGCAGGAACATTCACCAAAAATCCCTTGACGAGGCAATCCGTATGTGTCGCGCTATTTATGCCGTCACAGTTGAGGGGTTGGGCCCGGATGAGGCTCTGAATATCTATCACTCAAAATAGGATGGCGCCCGGATGATAAAACTGGTTTTACTACGACATGGAGAGAGCATATGGAACCGGGAGAACAGGTTTACCGGCTGGACGGATGTTGACCTCTCGGAGCATGGCAAAGAGCAGTCCCTAAAGGCGGGACAACTGCTGAATATCGAAGGTTATTCTTTTGATGTAACATACACATCCGTACTAAAGCGGGCCATCAGAACATTGTGGATCGTCCTGGACGAGATGGACCTCATGTGGGTCCCCGTTTATCGTTCCTGGCGGCTTAATGAAAGACACTATGGAGGACTTCAGGGTCTTAACAAACAGGCTACGACTGAAAAATATGGATATGAACAGGTCAGGAAATGGCGGAGGAGTTATAATATACGACCACCCGGTCTGGACGAAACAGACAGTCGCCACCCACGATTCGATCCCAGATATGCGCACCTGAAAGAGAATGAATTGCCGGCTGCCGAGTGCCTCAAGGACACTCTCACCCGCGCACTTCCTTACTGGCGTAAAACAATCGAACCATCTTTGCGGGAAGGAAAAAGGGTTTTGGTCTCGGCCCATGGGAACAGCCTGAGGGCTTTAATCAAATACCTTGATAATGTTTCCGATGATGAGATTGTAAGGCTCAATATCCCTACGGGATTTCCGCTAGTATATGAATTAGACGATGACCTGAAGGCAATAAATCATTATTACCTCGGAGACGGGGAAGAGATTAAGAGGGCCACGGAATCAGTAGCCGGACAAATTTCAGCTGATAAAGGGGACAAAAAATAGGTTCAGGAGTTTCAACAGTCTGAAAGTCATACAGGATTAACTTATTAAGTTAAACAGGGAGGTTGCGTCATGCGCACAACGATAAAGTCGATCAGGGCGAGAGAGATACTCGACTCAAGGGGGACCCCAACCATAGAGGTTGACATGGAGCTTGATTGCGGCGCAAGAGGCCGCGCTGCAGTTCCCTCCGGTGCTTCCACCGGGGTCCACGAAGCCGTTGAATTAAGGGACGGAGACACGAAGAAATATGGGGGTAAAGGTGTCCTGGGGGCCGTTGACAATGTGAATAATGAGATAGCCGGAGAACTCGCCGGACAGGATGTCCTGAACCAGGCATTACTGGATAAACTGATGATCGATCTTGACGGGACCCACAACAAAAACAGGCTCGGTGCCAATGCAATACTGGGCGTCTCCATGGCCGCCGCGCGCGCGGCGGCTTCAGCCCTGAACGTCCCTCTCTATAAATATCTTGGCGGGTCGAATGCCGTTCTCTTGCCGGTCCCCATGATGAATATAATGAACGGAGGAGTTCACGCGAACTGGCAGAGCGCGGATTTCCAGGAATACATGATCGTACCCTACGGGGCGCATGGATTCAGGGATGCCCTGAGGTGGGGAAGCGAGACATACCATGCCTTAAAGAAGGTATTAAAGAAAGAGGGCCACAGTACAGGCGTTGGCGATGAGGGAGGATTTGCACCAGGTGTATCTTCAAATGAAGAACCTCTCGATCTTATCATCAAGGCCATTGAAGAGGCCGGATATGAACCGGGAAGGGATATAGGTATTGCCATTGACCCGGCATCAAGTGAGTTTTACAGGGACGGCGGATACCTGCTCAGGACAGAAGGCGGAGAGTTGACAGCCGCGGATATGGTAGAAAAATACGACTCACTGGTCACAAAATATCCCATTGTGGTGCTTGAAGACGGACTGGCCGAGGACGATTGGGATGGATGGAAGATATTAAACAGCAGGCTCGGCGACAAGATAGAGCTTGTTGGTGACGACCTCTTTGTAACAAACATCGAACGCATTGAACGCGGAATAAAAGAGGACGTTGCCAATGCGGTCTTAATAAAGCTGAACCAGATCGGCACTGTTTCAGAGACGATTGCGGCGGTCAGGCTGGCGCAAAAATACGCCTGGGGCGCCATGGTCTCCCACAGGAGCGGAGAGACGGTCGATTCCTTCATCGCCGACCTCACGGTTGCCATGGGGACCGGACACCTGAAATCCGGAGCGCCCTGCCGTGGAGAGAGGGTCGAAAAGTACAATCAACTACTGAGGATCGAGGAGGACCTGGGAGAGGCGGCGGTTTTTGCCGGAAGAAAGGCGTTTGTGAGATAAAAATAGAGCTTTCAAGGACCATTTGTCCAAAGTTTCCCATCAGTTCAGACAGGAGTTTTTTCTAATAATCAATACAAAAATGGAGTTAAGATGATTTATACAATTACTCTTAATCCGGCCATGGACCGGACTCTCAGTGTGAAGAAGATACGACCGGATGACTCCAATCGGATAGCAGAAGAACAGAGGTATGCGGGCGGCAAGGGGATTGATGTATCCAGGGTGTTGACAACTATGGGTGTTGTCAACAGGGCCCTCGGATTTGTCGGTGGATTTGCAGGGGAAGAACTGGAAGGCCGGCTGCTGAACGAGGGGATTGTATGTGATTTTGTCAGTATCCCGGGCGAAACACGCACCAACATAGTCGTCAATGAGACAAGCACGGGGAACCAGACCGTGTTCAATGCCAGAGGGCCGGAGATCAGGCCTTATGAGCTGATGCAGATGATCCATAAGGTTGAAAAAGTCGAAGATCCTGAAATGGTTGTTATCAGCGGAAGTCTTCCCCCTGGAGTTCATCCTGAAATCTACTCCAAAATCATCGGGATATCCAAAGCAAGAGGGGCAAGGGTCATTCTGGATACAGATGGAGACGCCCTGAGTGCGGGTATCCACGGCCTTCCCTCTGTTATCAAGCCCAATATTCACGAACTGGGCCGGTTGGTGGGCCGGGAATTGCGGAAAAAAGATGATATCATCAGCGCCGCAAACAGTGTCCTTAAACAGGGAATAGGAATTGTCCTCGTCTCCATGGGGGCCGAGGGTATTCTTTTAATCGCGGAAAAAGAGCAATACCTGGCTTCTCCCCCCAAGGTGAAAGTAGAAAATACAATCGGCGCCGGGGATTCCGCGGTAGCCGGGTTTGTCTGCGGTCTCTACAGGGACAAGCCACTGAAGGAGGCCCTTGCCTATGCGGTGGCCGCCGGCACCGCCACGACATTGCGACCCGGAACTGCGTTATGTCAGAAAAGGGATTTTCAGGAACTGGTTTCACAAATAAACATCCGCCCGATTCAGGCCGAATGAATTCGCCTTTCCGACAAATTCCCCGAATTGTGTAACTAAAGTAGCAGAAGCAAAGCTTCATCGGAGTTAAAGTTTAAGGTGTCTTTGCCGAAGCTGAAATCAACGCCATTTAAATATCTGTTGCATTGTTATATTTTTTACTTTACAGTTTAAAAAATAACTAAAACTAAAAGGGGAATATTTTAAAAAATGAAAGAAGACCAAGGCATCATCCGGGTTGAAGATTATGAACAATATACAGGAGCGAAAATCGGTGAAGGCATACTGAAAACAGCCACTCCACCGCAGGATTATCCGAGCAGACCAGTAATAATATCCGGAGGCAAATAATGACCAGGACAACTGAAGACTATGAGAAACTGTCGGTTAAAGAAATACTCACGACGCTGCGAACAGACGGGGATAATGGATTAACAGCAGAGGAAGCACAAAAAAGGGTTGAGCAATACGGTTATAACGAGATCCCGGAAAAAGAGGAATCCGGATTTCACAGGATCTTCAGGCGCTTCTGGGGACCAATTCCGGGGATGATAGAGGTTGCGGCCCTGCTCTCCGCGGTGGTACAAAGATGGGAGGATTTCACAATAATAATGGTTCTGCTCTTCACCAATGCATTCATAGACTTATGGCAGGAGTCAAAGGCATTAAATGCCTTAAAGGTATTGAAAAACAAGCTTGCGAAAACAGCGCTTGTTTTGCGGGATGGAAAGTTTCAAACAATAGATGCCAGGGATTTGGTCCCTGGAGACATAATAAAGGTAAAGATCGGGGACCTGGTCCCGGCGGATGTAAAACTCATTGCAGGCGATTATATACAGGCCGACCAGTCAGCACTGACAGGCGAATCATTGCCTGTCAGCAAAAAAGTCGGGGATATCGCCTATTCCAATTCCATAATAAAGCAGGGGGAGATGCTGTCAGTAGTCACCAACACGGCGCTGAATACCTTCTTCGGTAAGACCGTGGCACTGGTGGCAAAGGCCCAGAGGGAAGAGAAGAGCCATTTCCAGAAGGCGGTTATCCAGATAGGAAATTATCTGATTGTCATCACCGTATTCCTGGCCGCGGTTATCCTGATCACCGCCATGTTCAGACATGAAAATATGATTGAGATACTGAGGTTCACCCTCGTCCTGACCGTTGCAGCAATCCCGGTTGCACTGCCTGCGGTGCTCTCTGTGACAATGGCGGTAGGGGCCATGAACCTGGCAAAGAAACAGGCGATCGTAAGCCGCCTTGTCTCTATTGAGGAGCTTGCCGGAGTTGATGTCCTGTGTTCGGACAAGACCGGAACCCTGACACAGAACAGGATGACCGTCTCTGATCCCGTACCCTTTGGGGGGCATACAGTCAAGGAATTAATGCTTTATGCAGCGCTTGCATCAAAGGAAGAGAATAAAGACCCGATAGAAACCCCTATATTTGAATACCTGGAAAAAACAGGAGAAGTAAAAGAATTGACCCGGTATCAACAGCTGAAGTTTACACCCTTTGATCCCGTGGGAAAAAGAACAGAGGCGATTGTAAAGGCGGGAGATAAGACCTTTATGGTTACCAAGGGAGCATCCCAGGTAATACTGGGATTATGCGGCGAGCAGCTGAATCAGGAAGAAATTCTTGGGAAGGTGGAGAATTTCGCCGAGAAGGGTTACCGGACACTGGGTATTGCTGTAAAGCAGGAGGAAGATAAAAACTTTGACTTTATCGGACTGCTCCCGCTCTTTGATCCACCTCGCGAAGACTCGAAGGCGACAATAAAAGAGGCGATGAAGCTTGGGTTAAGCGTTAAGATGGTCACGGGAGACAATATAGCCATTGCTAAGCAGATAGCCAGTGTCTTAGGAATAGGCGACAACATTTTTGATGCCAGGGACCTCAGGGGCGCAAGTAACAAGGAGCTTATAATCCTGGGTAAGATCATATCAAAGGCGGTGTTTAAAAAATTGTCTCCAAATCTGGCTGAAAGGGATACGGAGGAATTCGCAAAGGGTGTTGTAAAAGATATAGAAAAAGAGTTTGAAAACATAGAACTGCCGAAAGGCTATGTGAAGAGGCATGAATCCGAGATTATAGAGGTAATTGAGGATGCCGATGGCTTTGCCCAGGTATTTCCGGAAGATAAATACCTTATCGTGGACAAGCTCCAGAAGGCCGGGCATATCGTTGGAATGACGGGAGACGGGGTTAATGATGCCCCCGCACTAAAGAAGGCGGATGCCGGCATTGCTGTTTCCGGGGCGACTGATGCGGCAAGGGCGGCGGCGGACCTTGTTCTTCTTGCGCCGGGGTTGTCCGTGATAGTGGATGCCATAGAGGGGGCAAGGGTCACATTCGAAAGGATGAAGAGTTACAGTCTTTACAGGATAGCCGAGACAATCAGGGTGATTCTCTTTATGACAGCATCGATCGTCATCTTCAATTTCTACCCCGTCACGGCAATCATGATTATCATACTGGCCTTCCTGAATGACCTGCCCATACTGGCTATTGCATATGACAGGACGAAGGTGGACAATGAACCCGTAAGGTGGAATATGGGGGAAGTGATGAGCATATCCACCATGCTCGGAATCCTTGGTGTTATCGCAAGCTTTGGAATCTTCTACATAGCTGAAGAATACATGCACCTGTCAGCTCCGGTTGTTCAGAGTTTTATATTTTTAAAACTGGCGGTGGCCGGACATCTCACAATATTCATAACACGGACGGAAGACCGTTTCTGGCGGAAACCGCACCCTGCTCCCATGCTGCTCTGGGCGGCTGTTTTGACAAAAATCCTCGCAACACTCTTTGTGGTATACGGATGGTTTGTAGCTCCGATAGGCTGGAAATACGCCCTGCTGGTCTGGGTGTACGCCATAGCATGGGCGGTGATTAACGACTTCATCAAAGTCTGGGCATACAAGTTATTACGAAAAGATAAAATAATTGCCTGAATAAACAACGGTCCCGGCGGAAACGCCGGGGCCTCGGATGGAAATGAATGAAGAGATTATATCTGCCGGCGGCAGGCCGTCACCTCAATTCCCTTAAAGAAGAGCAACACCATCCGGCCTCCACTTCAATTAAATGGAGAACAAAAACCCTCCTGCCCGGTATAAAGATTTCGTTTATATTAAAGGGACGGGAGTCCTACAGACGTATATTCGGTAAATCCCCCTGACTGTGTAACTTAAGTAGCAGAACTGGAATGTACTATCAGTTATATTTTATATATCTTTTTGAAACACTAAAATTAAATTCATTTTAAAAAGGAGGGGAACCATGTCGGAGAAACAGAATTCGGTAGTCTCGATTTTCAACACACATACCGAGGCGGAAGATGCGATCAGAGAGCTGCAGAAATCCGGATTTGAAATGAATAAACTGTCCATTGTGGGCAAGGATTATCACACAGAGGAAAGCGTGGCTGGATATTACAATACCGGAGACCGTGTCAAATACTGGGGGAAGTTAGGGGCATTCTGGGGAGGCTTATGGGGGTTTCTCTTCGGCTCGGCATTCTTTATTATCCCCGGCATAGGGCCTGTTGTTGTTGGAGGTCCACTGGTAGCATTGATTGTCGGCGCCCTTGAGGGGGCGGCGGTTGTTGGTGGGCTGAGCGCTGTCGGCGCGGCGCTTTTCAGTATCGGGATACCAAAAGACAGCATCGTGAAATACGAGACATCCCTCAAGTCGAATAAATTCCTGCTGATCGCCCATGGAACCATAGAGGAAGTCGAGCATGCGCGCAAGATACTGGAGGCGACAAACGCGACCGAGACAACGGTTCATAATGGTTGAAGCAATACTGTTGCTAATTCTTACATCATCCGGTATTGCCGCATATTCTTTTTCGAGCTCCCGCATCGTAAACGCCCTGCGGAATTGCAGCCGGAATTCACAAAAAAAAGAAAATCTCCTGTATCGCAAGAGACCATAAAGCAAGGAGGCGTAATAATGGGGAAAAAGCCGTATATCATCCTGGCTGCCGGTATATTAACGGCGGCTTTCGTATGCACAGCCACTGTCTATTCCGATACTATCAGGGAAGAGCTTACCGCCTCATCCGTCAAAGCCGTCACTCCAGAGAGTGAAGCCCCTGTCATGCAGGCAAAGAAAAGTCTCTGGAAGGCAACGAGAGATTATGCAGCAGGTAAGTATGCTGCTGCGACTCAAGATCTTGGCAAGGCGGGTGCCTGGCTGAAACAGGCCGAAAAGAACGCTGACGGAAAAACCCGGTCTGAAGCGAAAAAAATGGGAAGGGATATTTATGCATTAACAGTAAAACTTGACCGGGGCGGGAAGGAGACCCTTGCGGCCCTCCATGGTCTCCTGTTCCGGAGCAAGGCGCTGGCGGAGCGTGAAGCCGAAAGGGTCTCCGCTGACTTGCAAAATCTGAGCACCGGGAGTAAGGTTAAGGCACACCTGATTGACGCAAAACTCCACTTAGCCTATGCCGAGAGTGCACAGTTTATTTACGGGAAATCAGCTGATGTCAAAAACAATCTTGATAGGGTGGGAAAAGAGCTGCATGCCGCATTAGAACTTGCGGACGAATCGGTTATGAATAAGATTGCAGTGATAGAAAAGGAAATTGACACACTTAAAGCCAGGATTCACGATAAAGAAGAAGCTGCCGAATCGCGTTATGAGAAAACAAAGGCCGAGCTGAGGCGGTTGATACGTGGTATGTGAGTGGTTGATTAACCATGCATGAAGAAGCTTATTATCAGCGATCTCTAAGCAAAGCCCAGGAAAATACTCTGCTGCGCTCTGTTTATAACTGGATGATGCTGGGTTTGTGCATCTCGGGTTTCACCGCATATTTTGCCGCTAACAGTTTGGGGGTCCGGCAAATAATATTTGGCGACTCTTACACGATATGGATTTTATTCATCATGGAATTAGGGCTGGTATTTGCAATATCCGGTGGGATAAACCGGATGACCGCATCCACTGCTTCCGGGTTATTCCTTCTGTTTTCTTTTATAAACGGTCTCACCCTCTCTTCAATTTTTCTGATTTATACTGCCAGCTCGATTGCGTCCACTTTTTTTGTTACCGGTCTCACATTTGGAACAATGAGCGCTTACGGGTATTTTACAAAGACGGACCTTACTTCCTGGGGGAAATATCTGTTCATGGGCCTTATCGGCATTATTATCGCCTCGGTGGTTAATATGTTTTTGCACAATCCGGCCGTTGACTGGCTTGTGAGTTATATCGGGGTCGTTATCTTTGTGGGACTCACGGCTTACGATACCCAGAAAATACGGCTGTTAGGGGAAAAAATGGGGGCGGCGGACAGCGAACAGTACGGCAAGTCCGCAGTGGTCGGGGCATTGGCCTTATACCTGGATTTTATCAACCTGTTCCTGATGTTTCTGCGTATTTTCGGAAGGGGGAGAGATTAAGAGGCAATGTGTATTGAAACTGGAGACGCAGATGAATAGATGAAGCATTTTAATGCTCATGTTATAAAAATTACAAGGGAGGAGAAAGATGGAAAAAACAATGGGAAAATTTGCCGACTGGTTCATAGAACATGATAAATTTATCATGGAGGCCCGCCTTAAACAGGAAAAGCATACACTGAAGAAGGAACTGCGTTTACTTGAAGATGAGAGTAACAGGATGCGAAGTTACCTTGACCGCGTTGACGCCCTGATTGAAAAAGATGAGAAGTCGAAATCCGCTTTTACCGATAAATCCGATATGGGCGGCCCGCAAATGTGGAGTCAACTGGAAAGCAGACTTGCAGACTGGGAAAAACGTTTGGTTAAACTCTGGTCAAAGAAACCCCGGGATTATATCGACATAGATCGCGAGTATATAGCAAGAGAACTTCCCCTGCTGAATACTGAAAAGAACGCTATCGAAACGAGGCTGAGGAAGATTGAGGAGCTCATCGCCAAGACCCGTCTTCTGATAGATGACCTGAACGAAGACCTCTGCCGGGAGCTTTCAGGGGGGCACTCCCTGGCCGCCGTTGGTGAGGCGATAGTGGAAGAGTTCGGTCGGCGGTTGATGAGCGCATATAGTGAAGGAAGAAAAAAATTCCGGGATTTTCTCGAAGCTCATTACAGAATCAACAAGGCCGCATCCAGAGACCTGTTGTCCCTTCTGGAAGAAGCAGGGATGCTCCGTTATCGGTTTGATCTTTCCGATAAAGATAAAGGCACGCCCCTGGTATATTACGCTCCGGGTGAATTTTCCTATGTGGCTGATCCCGGGGTCATTTATCATCTGGAAGGGTGGTGGGAGATCATCGCATAAGTGGGGCACAAAGCTGCGTGGTCATTTTTTTCAGCTCCTTCTCAACAGCTTTGAAAGAAATAGGGGACAACGGTCATAGTCTTCTGTCTCACAGAAATACATCTTCTTCCTGTAGCCGACCTGAAGAGAGGCGATACAAATACTTCCATGGGTATAAGGGCACGTATCTTTATGCCCTTATACCCATCCCGTAAATATTCACTTGATACGATAACGTCCATCCGTAACCTCCTCAACTCATCCTGATTTCTCCGGCATCTTCCGTGAGACGGTCAAAAACACCGGATATTATGTTACGCAAACCTCGCCCTTATCCCGGCTACAATCCTGTACCTCCACGCCCACCGACCGTTATCGGTACATGGTGAGAGCCGCGACGCCTTGCCTATAATGTATCTGTTGCCTCTCCATACAACCGTATTTGACAGTAGCGGAACAAACCACATGAATCCGACCACCATGTCCTTTACCGGCGACAGCATATAAAACAGGGGGCTTATATCCGCCTTTATCCTCCTGCCAAGGTAGAGATCTCCCATGATTTTGAGTGAACTGGTAAAAAGGGTGAGAGATACAGTCATTCTGGAAGGCCCGTATATAAATACCGGGACAGAAGACATGAATACGGTGTTGGTAACCAGCTCGGATAAATATTGTAAACCCCCTATTCTCCACCTGAGCTTGCCCCACCTTATGTGCCTGTTAAGAAAATTTTTCATTCCCCAATACTTGTTCACCGTATTTATCGTGTAGTCCGAGAGCACCACCCTTCGGCCCATATCTTTCATCCTTTTACCGATGATATAATCCTCGGCGAGAAGGTCCTTTACTGCTTTAAACCCGCCTATGGCCTCAAGGTCGCTCTTGCGCATCAGCATGGACTTTCCAACGACACATGGCATCTTCAGGAATTTATCGAGAAAACAAACGCTCCCAATAACAAAGGAATTCAAGTGAAGGTTTTCAAATATTGCCCCGGCTGTCCGTCCGCCCACACCCCTGATCACACTGCTCACGAGACCGACCGCAGGATCGTCCATATGTTTTACTATCTCCTTTAAGTAGTCCTTACCAACCGACACATTGCTGTCACTAATAAGGATATACTCATATTTTGATGCTTTATAGGCTGGAATAAGGTTGTTGACCTTTGGATTCAGCCCGTCATTACATCTTTCAATTATAATAGTGATATTCCTGTCAGTATGTTTATCTTTTATCTTTCGGGCTACTTTGTATGCAGGGTCGTTGCGGTCCCGGAGTGAGAATATAATTTCAAACTCGGGATAGTCCTGCATACAGAAGCTTTCGAGATTATCAAATAAATTGTCGTCTATCCCCTTCAGGGGTTTAAGGATTGAAACATGGGGAAAAGGGCCGGTAAAGGTTGGCCCCTCCCTGGAACTTTTGGAAGAAGTATGCGAATGCACCGCTACTATTTGAAACACATAGCCTGTAAGTCCAATAATAGTAATACCCGCAAAAATCCAGAACATTTCCACCTCTCTCCTCCTTTTACTATGCCCGGCGATTATATAGCAATAAAATCTCTCTTCCTGTTGCCTCTAACTCCTGAATAGAGTTATAGCAACACCCTTGTTGTGCCGTATACATTGTTTGACCGAATCAACATCTTTTTCGCAGTTCAACAGTGTCTTCCACGAATATATGTGACGGACTTTATGGAAATCGCTATTTGCAATATAGGGATACTTTTTCAGGCTGATTACATTAAAGACATCGTCCCTGTTGGCTATTTCCCATGCATCTATGTACTTGGCGTATCTCTCCCTGTTGTTCCAGAGGAACAGGGCATTCCTTGACAGGTCGGACATGTAGTGCGGATGACATGCTATCACCAGGGCATTCTGTTTCTTTGCCTCGAGAAATATCTTTTCGTAGCTCCAGCAGGCAGGAACAAATTCCTTTATATCAAGAAGAAGGAAATGGGCGGATTTATCGGCGGAGAGGTAATTCTTGCTTATCTCAACACCTGGAATTACAAGCAATCCATACTTGTTCCATGCCCTTTCCGCCTCCTTCCGGATATTAGTCATATACGTATCAAAATTATCTTCTCTGACCGAGAATTTCAGTTTGTGTGTAAGCCTTCCAATTGTCGTGTCCCCGTTGACCACATGGTCGGTTATGGCTATCACATCAAAACCGGCCTGACCAAAAAGGTCAACTGTTCTTTCAAGGTCTACGGAACCATCGGAGTACCTTGTGTGAATATGAAAATCACACAGTAACATTGTAATTAATTGTAGGTCTTTCTTATTACAGGAAGATGAAAGAATGGTTAACTTTCAGTTAAACCGAAGATCTGCGTCTGATGAGATCCGCATAATACGCCGCGGCAGCGGTAGGCTTGCGCTCGAGGGTTTCAAAATTGACACTGTAAAGGCCGAAACCCGCATCAAGCCCCCTGAGCCATTCGTAGTTGTCGATCAGGGACCAGTAGAAATAACCCCGGATATCAATACCCCGTTTCAGACATTTTTCCAGGACATCCACATGTCTTTTCATGAATTTTATCTTTTTCCTGTCATTTCTGGTCGCTATGCCATTCTCCGTTATTATTAATGGAACCCCATGTCCTGACGCCTGGATCAGTACTCTTTTAAGGCCCTGGGGGTGAATCTCCCATCCCATATCAGTAAGACCATAACCCTCGATGTCCCTGTGTCTCAGCTCAATCCCCATTCTTCTAAAAGGATTGAATCTCAGGTGCATCCGTGTATAATAATTCACACCTAAAAAATCGAGCTTGCCTTTTATCGGGACGGATGTCTCTATCGCCCTTCTGAACGGAAATTGTATCCTCAATCTGCCGGTGCTGAAGGCATCCAGAAGGGAATGATTATAAAAGTATTTGGCGATTTTGGACAGGAACCTGTCCGCCGGATTCCATCTGTTCCATGGGGCAAAGGCCGCCATATTATGGGCGACACTCACCATCGCGTCAGGGACATGCGAATGGATAATATCGTATGCCTTCCCATGGCATATAAGGATGTTCCGTAGTGCTTTCAGCGCCGGCGAGACATCCTTGATGCCGGGGGGCATGCACCCCTCAAGATACCCGCCAAGGATAAGCACATATGGTTCATTGAATGTTATCCAGTATTTTACATTTTTCAATATTGAGACGACCTTCTCTGTATAACAGAGAAACTTTTCAATAGATGCATCGTCATGCCATGCCTTTTTGATAAACCACAGGGGATGAGTGAAGTGGTGGATTGTGACCATAGGCGTAATATTATTTTCCAGCAGTATATTGATTATCTCCTGATAATGTGCTATCGCCTCATAGTCCCATACGTTCTCTTCGGGCTGTATCCTGCTCCACTCCAGGGAGAAACGGTAGGAATTTACACCCAGTTCCTTAAGTAATCCTAAATCTTCTTTATAGAGGTCATAGTGTTGTGTTATATCCGGTGTTTCGGCTAAAGTCTGGTCCCATGAAGCCCAGTCGGCATTAGCGGAACCTTCGAGTTGAAAGGCCGATGTTGCAATACCCCAGAAGAAACCGGGAGGAAAGCCCTTGTTCCAATGCCGTGAGACCATTCAGGCAAGTCTCCTCAACGGTTTTTGGCTGCTGCTGTCGGAATGCGCTATGATGTCCAGAGGGCTGACCAGTCCTGAAGGAAAAAACTCACAAAGTAGATTGTACATGCCTCGTATCTTCTGCCTGTACATAACTTCATGCTAGCGCAATCAATGGATGCCACCTCTATGCCTCCCACTCTACACGTCCTGTCCTTCATTTCCAGATATTGACACATGCTCTCCTCCTTTTCCCGTATGGAACAGGATCCTGTTTAATGGTGCAAATTCTTATAGCATCGTTTCCGCGTTCCTGTCTGTCTTTATGGAAGGCGCATCTTCGAAATTCCATGTAATATTAAGTATCATAGCAGCATAATGTTACAGGAATGTTAAGGAGAGGTTAAGCCTGAGGTCAAATAAACGGTTGGCGTTCAGGGCTGTCTTTTAATTATATCCTTCTCCTTTTACACTTCTGCTGATCTCTTTTCCGGAAAATCCCGGCATAAAACCATACACACATATTTAAAAGTTGATAAACAGGATTTAATCCCGAGAGCTTTTATAATGTATAATACTTACAGATTGGAGGGTTGGATGTCTACGGCGCATATTGAAATACAAGAAGACCGAACAACCGGGTTCCGCAAAAGAAATCATATCCGCAAGTTATCTCTTTCGGTTCTGTTCTCCATGCTAATCCAGGATGATTAAGGTATTAGATGAGATTATACCGTCCCTGCCGTATATTTATTTATGAAACAGGATGAGTTCAATACAACCAAATTACCGCGAGGCATAATTCCTCCTGACCCTGTTGGGCCTGACTCTCTAAAGGGCGTCCCCCGGCAGCAGACTAATCCATCTCGCTGGGATGGTACCGGGTGGAATGCCTTTGTTGTAGAACTCACATCCAGGGACATAATGATCAATCAGAGCCTGGCCGGCCGCTCGGTATACATTACTGACGGAGGCGGCGTGGCCATGGGCCTGCCACGAGGTGTGCTCGTAGCCAGATCGTCCGAGGACGTAGCAACAATCCTCAAGGCTGCCCAGAAATACACAGTCCCTGTCTCTGTGCGCGGCGGCGGGCTTACCACTGAAGGCGAATGCATCTCCTTCGGGGGACTGCAGCTCGATATGCGAGGCATGAGCAACGTCCTTCATATCGACGAAGCCAATTTAACGGTTCGCACCGAGGCCGGAATATACTGGCACTCGCTGGCCGAAGCCCTGAGACGCCGTGGGCTTGATTACATCTCCGCACCGCTTAATATGACTTCCTCTGTAGGTGGCACACTGGGAGTGGGTGGTATAGATATCAACTCTCCAAAGTTCGGTTGCAGCGCAGACCAGGCCATAGCTCTAAAGGTCGTAACCCCTACAGGCGAGATTGTTGAGTGCAGCGAGCGAGAAAATACGGAACTATTTGAGCGCGTGCTGCTTGGATATGGGCAGTTTGGCGTCATCACTGAAGCGACTCTTAAAATCCGGCCTTTCACTCCAATTACCATGCATTACTTTTACTACAGCTCCCTGAGAACGGCTATCGATGACCTCCGTTTTCTGGTGGAGGAGGAAGCGGCCGATTACCTGGGCATTCTGACCATGCTTGACCGTGCTATCAATCTGCTGGTTGCATTTGACTCGGACGAGAAAGAGCGGGAGTTCTTCAGCAGATACAAAAAGCGCATCAGTGGACTCGGCGAGATCGGCTTTGCTATTCACATGGCCGCGCACTATGCACTTCACCCCTGGAAAGCCAAGGAAGCGCTTTATCTTCTTGAACGAAAGAGAAGCCTGCTGCCGGAATTAAGCCCGGCCGCTCACATGCATGGCAATAAGATAATTGATAGAACAGTAGTCTTCTCACGCGCTGTCTGGAAATTCTGGGGAGACAGGGAGATGGTAATTCCAGACCTGGCGACCAGTTCGGAAAAGTTCGCAGAAGCTGTAGAAAGAGGAAACGAGGTCTGCAGGCGATACTTCCCGCACTACACTCTTTACTGCGTGGGCATTAAGCTTTTCGGATCTTTCGAGAACAGACCGCGTTATGAACTTTCCTGCATCCCCCCTGATGCTCAAAACTTCGGCTACGGCTGCGAATTCGAGCCAATGCTCGGAAACCATAATTACAGCCGTGATCACTTTCAGTCCTTTAAGAACGAGATATACGACATCGGCGTTGACATGGGCACAAGCTACTACCGCTTCGGAGGAATGATGAAGGGTTACATAAGGCGCGCTTTTGGTGACGAACTCGTGGACAAACACCTGGCCATGAAACAGAAAGCAGATCCGGCAATGATCCTGAACCCGGACGTGATCTTTTGATGCCGACTAATGATATTAGTGGATATGAAAAGTGTAATGGCTGCGGCCTGTGCACACTGCCATGCCCCATATGGCAGCAGCGCCACGATGCACTTCTAACCTTTGCAGGCCGGGCCAGGGCGCTTCAGGGCGGAGCAAAGCCCGGGGAGATAAGGGACTCGGTGGATGCATGCCTTCTATGCGGCTCATGCGAACCGGCATGCGCTATGGATATCCGCACAGTTGATATCACGCTTAAGCTCCGGGCAGCGCTTAACGGCTATAGCAAAGAAGAATTGCCGCATGGACAAGTTAACCAGTCATCGTCTGGCCGGGCCTTACTGGTCCCTAATGCGGCGTTACTGGAGAATAAAGACCTGCTAAAACACTCGGCCAGACTCCTTGATATTCCGGTAGCTGAAGACAACGGCTCGGATGTATTAGAGGCGTTTGAGACTGGCCGCAGGCCCAAAGCCGGGAGGGCCGTATCATTCATTAAAACGCTCACCGGCATCAGAAAAGTTATAACTGCCGATGGTCTTTTAAAGCGCTACATGCAGGCCGTACTGCCCGGGCTTGAGGTGATCGGCCTTGGCGAGGCGCTGCTAAGGCTTCCCGGCATGCAAACCGCCCTTCGACCTACCGACCTATACATTATCGAGGCCCGCTCCTACAACATGGATTTCAACCGGTGCATGCCCTTTTATACCGACATAAGCAGACAGACCGGATGCGCCATGAACCTTGACCTTCAACGTATCGCCATTCCAACCGGGGGGTGCACAAATACAGAAACCGGAAACGAATTCACCCCCCAAAATACCGGGCAGATACGATGGATACTTGAAGGCCGGAGCTTCAATCGGATAGTGGTGGAGTCGGTGGAAGATATCGGGCTTTTAAAAAATGCAGAAGTAGATATCCCTGTTGTTCACGTGGCCGAGCTTGCCGGAGAAGACGCTCCGTGAGCAGACCCGAAGGCATAAGAGAAGTAGATGCTCTGATCGTTGGTGCGGGCCTCTCTGCTGCCGCGGCTTCCAAGCGTCTGGTAGACGCCGGCTACGAGACAGTCGCTATAGAACGGTACGCACTTCCCCGCAACAAGCCATGCAGCGGCATAATATCACCTCGTGGACACAGGTTTCTGATAGAAAACTTCGGCCCCCTTCCGAGGGAAATACTTCATGAACCCACCTCCTGCCAGGGTGTTACCTTTCATTTCAGGGGAATGATACAGATGCCGATGGATTTTGACTACGGCTCAACTCCACATTTGAACCGTATGAACTCAGATTACTGGGCAGTAAAGCAGAGCAAGGTGGAAGTGCACGACCGAACGCGCCTCATCAGCCTTGAGAACAGGGGTAATCACGTAGAGGTTCTTGCAAAGCAGGATAAAGAAGACGTGCGCTACCGTGCGCGCATGGTAATCGGCGCCGACGGAACTAATTCACAAGTGGTGTGCAGCCTCTACCCCGGTTACAGGCAGAGCATAAACTGGTTTACAGTCAGGCAGTACCTGCATGAGATAATAGAATGCCCCCTGGATAAGAGGTACTTTCACTTCTGGTTTCATCCCGGGCTTGGTTATTATACATGGAGCCACGAGCGTAACGGTCGGCAGATCATTGGCGTCGGCCACAAAGCCGGGGATAAACTTACCGCGAGGCACCAAAAGACGATTGAGTATCTGGAAAAGCACTATGGAGTAAAGCTCAAACCTACTGAAGACAAGGAGACCGTGGTAAACAACTTTGGCCTGTCTCTTATCAACCGATATGTCTTTGGTAAGGGGAATGTGATTGTTACAGGCCAGGCCGCGGGATTTCTCAACATGATAGCCGAGGGCATGAGCTGTGCGCTTCACTCAGGAGCGATAGCCGGAGAGGCTGCCGTGGAAGCAATGCGCAGTAACGCTGACCTGCAGTCAGTCTATCGTCAAATGATAGCATCCGAGGTGCGCCGCTGCTCGGACCAGTGGAACCCGATAAAAATACTTTTCGGCCGACCTCATGAGGCAGATTTTCGGGAGGCTCTATCCAGGCTTCGGGGAAGGGACAAACGCAAGGTCATAGTGGAGATACTAAAGTTTCTCTATCCCTGGGGTGAGTATAACTGGGGCCGCCAGATGGTGATGCAGGCCCTGATCAGAGAACTCCGGGGCAACTACTCCCCGTCACGCTGGCTCTAAAGGCGGTGTCAGG
>VAPF01003414.1_pt1 | contig 29408 bp, 37 predicted proteins | sample 3393931 | NCBI WGS metagenome assembly VAPF01 (sample SAMN08290437, study PRJNA428436) | hydrothermal vent metagenome | isolation source: Deep-sea hydrothermal vent chimney | place: Atlantic Ocean: South-mid Altantic Ridge | depth 2773 m m | reverse complement strand
GGAGCCTGGCATTATCACAATTTGCCATTTATTTTGAAGGCCGTTTAGATAACGCGCTGGATATTTAAATTAACCGTGACACAGAATTATGAACGCCCTCTTTTTAACTGTTAACTATTCACTATTAGTTCTTCACTGCTTTTAATGGTATTTCTCTGTCGTTAAGTGTCCCGGCTCACGGCGTCGGTGTTTTCTTAAACCACGTTTTTCCAGCACCTCGGTCACGCTGCTTATCATCGCCGAGTTACCGCACATCATGATGTGTGAGTTTTCATCAATAGTGATATCCACCCTTTGCTCGAAGGAACCATCTTCAATGCATGTGGTTATGCGCTGTTGCATCGCGGCCTCTATCTTTTCGCGGGTAATAAACGGCACAAAAGTAAACTGCTCGCTATGCTGTTTTTCGATAGCTGCAACCTGCTTTCGATATGACAGCTCTGATGAATCTCTCACCGAATAGCCGAGCACAACTTTATCGAAACGCTGCCAGACTTTTTCGCCTTTTAATATGGAGAGAAAAGGCCCGACACCGGTGCCGGTCGCCAGCATCCATAAATTTTTGCATTCGGGCAATTCAAACACGGTCAGAAAACCGTTGGCTTTATCGGTAACAAAGATTTCATCCCCTGGTTCAAGCATGGCCAGCTTTGGCGTCAACGGGCCTTCAGCGACAATGTTAAAATAAATCTCGAGATAATCATCATCCGGTGTATTGACCAACGAATAAGGTCGCGCCACGCGTTCACCATCGATATCCAGTGCCACACGAACAAACTGGCCTGATTCAAAATTTTCAAGATCACATCGAATACGCAAGGAGAACAAACGTTCATTCCACTGAATTTTTTTAATCACTTTGCCGCTCAACCAGTTCGCCATATAATCCCCCTGTTAATCTTTATCTTAAGAGCACCTCTATTAATTGCTTGTGCCCTTAACTTATACTAAGCCATCTTTTCTTGCAGATAACCACACTATGGTAAAGCTACACCCTCAACTTAAAAAAGACTGTTTCGTGCTCGGCGAGTTCAAACTGTGCGCACTTTTATTGCTCAACGATGCAAATTACCCCTGGTTTATCCTGTTGCCTAATCGTGAAAACATCCGTGAAATACACCAGTTATCAACAGAAGATCAGCAGCAACTTCTGCTCGAATCAATGTTTTTCAGTCGTTGCCTGGAGCAGGTGTTTCAGCCCGACAAACTCAATATCGCTGCGCTGGGTAATGTCGTCCCCCAGCTACATATCCATCATATCGCAAGATTCACCACTGACGCCTGCTGGCCTGCACCCGTCTGGGGTGTTGCCAGACCGCTGCCATACCAGCTCAAACAGATAGAAGACATTAAAAATCAATTACTTGAATACTTTAATCACAATAAAAACCCGGCTTTCCACTGGCTTGAGTCAACACCGAATTAATTTGCCGAACTGATTCCGGGTAAATCTTCTGCTATAATCCGCGAAAATCCTTTAATTACACGGTCGACATCATTTCGTCGCGACCCGGACATCACGTCCTGAGCTGCCTATAAAATTGACCTCTTTATTACCTATATTTCACATGACTTTATTTAAATACCGCGCTGACCGCTTTCCCGTTTTAATCATTACTTTACTTTTTACCCTCGATATACTCGCCTACCTGCTGCTTGACAACATCTGGTTACTGATCGCATTCTGGCTGATCATGCTTGCCCCCAAGGGCGTTATCTGCGCGTGGAACCATCACCACCAGCATCTGCCCACATTTAAAATCAGCAGCCTGAATTATCTGCTCGAACAAATGTACGCACTGCAAACCGGTGCCACCTCGAAGTTGTGGGTTTTGCACCATGTTTTAGGCCATCATCACCACTACCTCGACCAGAGCAAAGACGAAAGTCGCTGGAAAGATAAAAAAGGAAACATCATGGGCCGGTTTAAATATTCCATGGACGTTATGCTGACCGCTTATTATCGTGGTTATCAGGTCGGTAAAAGACACCCTCGCCCGCTAAAAATATTTTTAATCGCGACGACTGTTACCGTATTAGTCATCGCCGGTTTAATCTGGTATCGCCCGCTGCCCGCATTGATGGTTTTTGTTGTACCCATGATCAGCAGCCTGTTTTTCACTGCCTGGGTAACCTACGCACACCACGCAGGTCTGGATGTTGATAATGATTTCGAAGCGTCCTACAACATCATGACACCAATCTACAACACACTGACCGGCAACCTTGGCTATCACACAGCACACCATCACAAACAGGGCCTGCATTGGTCTTTATTGCCTGAACTGCACAAAAAAATCAAAGACAAGATTCCTGAATACCTCTATAAAACCGACCACCTGGGTTCAGGCTTTTTAAAAACCTGATAAAACGAGATTACTCAATAATTTTTTGGCGATCTTTTTTCAGGGCACCGCGTTTCGTTTTTGAATTCAGCCTTCTTAATTTTGACGCTTTTGTTGGCCGGGTTTTCTTGCGAACCCTTCTTGTGGTGAGCGCCGGCGCGATAAATGCCTGCAGACGCAACAAAGCCTGCTCCCTGTTTTTCAACTGGCTACGTGTCTGCTGAGACTTGATGATAAAAACACCTTCCTTTGTTACCCGTTGATCATTCAAAGACAACAGACGCTGTTTAACCGCTTCCGGCAAACTGGAGGCAACGATATCAAATTTCAGATGAATCGCCGTCGAGACCTTGTTCACGTTCTGACCACCCGCTCCCTGTGAGCGTATCGCTGTCATTACAATCTCATGATCAGGAACAATTAAATGTTTAATCCGCATAGCAGGTCTCTTATAATATCCAACAATTATAAACCAGAAAAACAACGTCCATGAAAGCAAACGAAATCAAAAAAGGGCTGGTCATCGACCAGGACAACAAAAATATCCTGATCAAAAAAGTTGTCGTACAATCACCTTCTTCACGCAGTGGTAGCACCTTATACAAGATTACCGGCAGTGACATCAGCAGTGGGCAGAAGTTTGAACGCCGCTACAAAGGCGATGAAGTAATCACCGCGGTCAACATCTCCCGTCGCACGGTGCAGTTATTATTTCACGATGCCGACAGCTACACGTTTATGGATAGCGAAAATTATGACCAATTCTCCCTGCCCGCTGAGTCTCTGGAAGATGAGACGCTGTTTCTTTATGACGGTCTGGAAGGGCTAAGCGCACTGATCAGCGAAGGTGAATTGCTCGGCGTAGAACTGCCAAACACCATGTCGCTGGAGATCACCGAATGCGCACCAGGCATGAAAGCCGCATCATCATCTGCCAGAACCAAACCGGCAACCTTAACCACCGGCCTGGTCATTCAGGTTCCAGAATATTTAACACCGGGCGAAATCATAAAAATCAATACTGAGACACGCGAGTTTATCTCACGAGCCTGATCGCACAGCGATGAATCAACCAATAAACATCATTGAACCGCTATCAGCCAGGCAACAACAGGACGTTGTTCACAAAACGCAGGCCTACATAAAACAGGCAACCGAATTATTTAACTTAAAGAATAAATCAGTAGAAATCACTTTCAACCTAAAAGGACGCTCGGCCGGCATGTACCGCGTTAAGAATGGCAAAGGCCGAATCTTTAAACGTCAGCAAAGAGAGATACGCTACAACCCTTATATATTCTCCAAATACTTTGAAGACAGTTTTACTACAACCATTCCGCATGAGGTCGCACATTATGTCACCGACATCATCTATGGTTTAAAAAATATAAAACCGCATGGCGAAGAATGGAAAGCTGTGATGCATGCGTTTGATGCCGATGCCAGCGTCACCGCAAATTATGATCTTTCCGGCATACCTGTTAGCAGGCAAACCCTGTTTACTTATCAATGTGATTGTCGCGAGCACCAGTTAAGTACGATAAGGCACAACAAAATTAAAAAACGCCGTTACCAGTATTATTGCAACTACTGCAAACAAACACTTCATTACAAACAGCAAAAAGAAGCATCCGTATAAAATAAAAATCAGGAAATAATTTCAGGTTTATGGCTCTTCACCATAATCAATGGTGATTTCTTCATCGGGATGGATATCGCGCACCGCATATAACTTGAAATCAATAAATTCTGCTTGCGGGTCACCGCTGTGATTAAGGTAACGCAATAGATTTTTTCCGTCACGGCCAACCCAGACATCATCGTATTTCTCTACCCACAAAACATGGGAGCCATTATCGCTGACCACCGGGCCGTCGTACTCGCCCATGTATTCACCTTCGCTTATTTTTTCGCGGGCAAACAATCCGTCACCGTGAATACCGGATTTCTTTTTATAAAATAACTGATGCAATTGTTCTTCTGATAACATTATGTGCTGCTCATAAAACCATTTACTGTAAAAACAGTCAGTATTTTACCATGAGTTATAAAAATATGAAAAACACTCGCGCCAGAAAAGCGGCAAAAACACCTTTCGCACTACGCCTGCTTCGTTTTATTTACAATACTGCCGGTCGAATATTCCCTGTTTACTTCGGCAACAAAGCCTATGAGTTATGGTTTGCCACAACAAGACTTAAAACACCGGTTTACGAACAACCGGCATTAACATCATCACACCAGGAAACCATCCAGGTAAACAACTTACCTATAACCGTGTACCGCTGGTGGCAGAAAAACAGTACGCCGCAAAAAACAGTTTTATTCATCCACGGCTGGACCGGGCGCGGCACTCAAATTGTTAAGGGCACCTCTATTAATTGCTTATGTCCTCTGCGCACGGTAATTCACCCGGCAAACAAACCAGCGCACTGGAAATAACCGATGTTGTGCTCGCACTCTATAAACACTATGGAAAATTTGATGCAGCAATCACGCACTCATTTGGCGGCATGATATTAGCGTACGCAATGACACTGGGCGTGAAAATTGACCGCGCAGTATTCATCTGCCCAGCCAATAATTTTCAGATAATTCTTGATAACTTCCAGCGGATACTTGCCCTGCCTGACAGTGTCATGCAGATCGTCATTCGAAAATCATTTGCCACGCATGGTCAAAATATCAGGGACCTGATAAACACAACAAACAATGTTAAAAATCTGACATGCAAAGGACTGGTAATACACGATGAGGATGACATCGATATTTCATGGCGTAGCGGTGAAGAAATCGCTACTGCCTGGCCAGGTGCGCGTTTTATAAAAACAAAAGGCCTGGGGCACCGCCGAATCATTCATGACAATGATGTGATAAATCACATCATAAAATTTATTACTGAAACGGATTAAGTCCTGTCGTTCAGCCAACGCTGGAGGAACGACAAAAAACAGGTTTAATGTTTATGACCGTCCGGACCATGAACATGACCATGCTCAATTTCCTCTGCTGATGCTTCACGTACATCAATGATTTTTACATCAAAATTCAATTCCACACCAGCAAGCGCATGGTTACCATCGATTACCACGGTATCATCTTTAACTTCTGTGACGCTAACAACGACAGCTGCGCCATCCGGGCTTTGCGCATGAAACTGTACGCCGACCTTGATTTCTTCCGCATTATCAAACATGTCTTTGGCTACTTCCTGAATGCGGCTTTCTTCTTTCGCACCATAACCCTCTTCCGGCGAGACTTTTACGGTTAACTCATCACCGGTAGATTTACCCGCCAGGGCTTTTTCCAGACCGGGAACAATATTCATTGCGCCATGCAGATACAGAAAACTGCCGTCATTCGAGTGATCGATGATCCTGCCATCATTGTCTTTGAGCGTATAATGAAGGGTTACAACAGAGTTTGATTCGATTTGCATATTTCGTGTCCAGACAGTTCTAAAAAGGGCGGTAATTTTAGCAGAAACACACCGTTTTATACAATGCTTACAGACTCCACGGCTGGTTTCCGAAATACACGCGAAGAAATACAACGATGGCGCAAACAACCACCAGCAAGGTAACAGCAGGAAACCTCTGATTAATTCTGAATGAAGTAAACTGTAAGCTGGGTGACATCAGCCCGCCCGCTAAAACGAAGTTTTGAATTTATAGCAAAAATCAGTGAAAACTGGCAGATTTCAACTAGATTTTAACTATGACTATCAGTTGTTATAGCCAGAGAATTCTCAACCCGTTTCGTGGAGTGATGAACATCATCTCCATCGGTGGCGCAGACGCTGTCACCATCGACGGTCATAACTGGACACTCTACATTCACGACACTTTCGACTGCCCCACCGACGACCCAGAAGAATTTTTTGAAGTTGACATGCCCGATATTCGTTACGGCGACTGGCACAAAAAATCAGGCCTGAAACACTCACCACTGATCGCCTCCTATCATTACAACGAAATCCAGGCTATTGCTCACGCACTGCTCGATGCGGTGGAAAAATACGCTGATCAATGCCCGTACAAGTTTGCTGATAAATACGAACTCTGGTTGCTTGACAGCAAAACCCGCGAGCCACTGGCATTGCTCGACAGTGTCTGTAAAAAATCTGAAATCTGCACATCGGAAAGCCTGATCTGGGAAGCTGGCCTGCGCTGCAAACAGGAATTTCTGAAAGATTTTTCACTTACCGACAAACAGTTAGGATGCACTGCTGACCTGCTCAATCAGATCATCAACCAGCGTGCTGGTGAGACCCCTTCTGCACAATGGTTTTATCGAAACCGATTCGATTACGGCAAAGGTCTGGACGGCATCAACCTGGATACTAACCTCGCTGACCGGGAACTATCTGCCAGACTGTTTCCGAAAATGCTGGTGCAGCAACAATGGCAAAATAAATCAGACGAAACCTTGATCGATGCTTTCATCAACTGGCTATCACCGTATTTACTGGTGCTGGATTTTTTAAGAGACACACAACGTGAAATGCTCGAGCAGTCTGCCAGACAATACGCATTATTAGTCGACAAGATGTACCCCTTGTACCCCAGGATTATTAATCAACAGGCCATCAATAGCGCACGGGTTGAAGCCATGATGCGTTTATCAAACCTGCCCAACAGCAAAGACGAAGCAGCCGAAACCATCGAATATATAGAAACCCAGCATTCGCTTATCTAAAAAAACCAGGCAACCTACACGGTCAACTGATTGGCAGGAATTGTCAACCTTACACTTCTTTTTAAAACTACAATGTAAAGATAACCATTTTGATAGCTGTCTGTGAACTTCTCAGACTTGGCAATCAACTGGTACAATGACTAAAAATCTAAGGAACAGCTAGCAGCAACATCTATCATGAAGCCAAGTAATAAACGCCAACTTTATATATTAATTTCGTCACTGCTGGCCAGCGGCATGCCAACCAGCACTTTGCTGGCAGAACCAATTTATCATCCAAGTGGCCCTAAACTCACCTTTGGTGGCATGACGCATCGACAGATGACAGTGTCAGACATGGGTAACCCGGCATATCCGGCGAGTACCCCTTACCCCGAAGGTGACAATGGTATTTATGGTGCCGGTTTATCGATTGGCCTCGGCATCGAATACGATGGCAACGATAATTTATTCAAATTATTAGACAAATCCAGCGCGGGAGGCTCAACCGTGCCTGGTGGTGACGATGGTAGTGGCGGCAGCGGCGAAGATGGCGATACCGTTATTCCACCGCTGCCACCTGGCGTAAGCCTGACCCCGGAACAGCAGGCAAAACTGGACGCACTAATCCAGGAAGTCGCCATCGCCGCCGGCCTGGTCGCTGTATCGATCACCGGCTTGAACGCCAAAGCCTTTATTTCAGCTGACGTACCTGTACTCATCAGTAGCAACACATTAGGCGCCTGGACATTCGGTGCCAATGTTTCGATTACCACCAATCTTCGCGGCTTAAACGACCCCATCAATTTTGATATCAACCTCGCCAAACAAACCCTGAAAGACGCATACACCGCGAATGCTCCGTCAACCCAACCAGTGACTTATAGTTTCTCCGGCGGCGCATCGGTCACCATCAACCCAGACGGCACCACCAAATTCCGTTTTGACAACAACAGCGGCGTCATCACCAAAGCCGCGCAAATCACCGAGATCAGCATCGGTTACAGCCGCAAGGTCTGGCAACACGAAGACAACAAAGTCTATGTCGGCATAGAACCAAAGTATTATGACGTGGGTCTTTCGAATACAGCGGTTCCATTAAAAAACATCGAAAGCGCCCGAACAATTTTTGACGCACTGGATAAATCAAACTTCAGCTACAGCCAGGGCTTTGGTATTGACCTTGGCGCAATCTGGAGCGGCAAGCAATACCAGCTCGGCGCTACGCTAACCAACCTGAACGAACCCGATTTCCAATATCCTGCTTCCGATCTGTCAGGTTTTACCAACCCGTTAATCATCCGCTTAATCCGAGAGCGTGAAAGATACGTGATGCAACGCCAGCTAAAACTGGACGGCGGCTACATCACCAGTAATGGTGCCTGGGGAATAAACTTCGGTCTCGACGCCAACCCGGTGCCCGACCCGATGGGCGATGATTACCAGTGGGCATCGGTTGGTGCCGGTTTTGCCTCTGACAGCTGGTGGTTGCCCGGTGCGCGTGTTGGCCTTCGAAAAAACATGGCAGGCACAAAACTGACTTATATCACTGCCGGCGTTACTGTATTTAATGTCGTCAACCTGGATCTTGCCGCCACCACACAAACCATTCAGGTGAACGGCCGCACCGTGCCCCGTGGCCTGATTGCGAACCTTGGTGTACAGGTCTTATTCTGATTGAAGGCAATTGTAAGTTGTAGGCTGTAAATTTAAAACTAAAGACTAAAAACTGTCCCTTCTCTACATGCCATTACCAAATTTATCGTGGTGAATCTCTGTCGATTCACGCATGCTTTTTAAAGCTACCGCATAACCAGACAAAATACCCAGCGACCACGAAATACGTTCTCTGAAATACGCGTCGGCTTCTGCATCGTTATCCGCCGCATCATCATTCAGAATTTTTTCAATATTGCGCAGTACCAGTTGCTCGGGGATATAACACAGACGGTTATTTTTATAACTGCTCATGCGCAGCTCGGCCACTGGATAAGCGCCACCATCAGCCGACGACACGGTTACGATCAGCGCCGGTTTGTGGCCTAGCTCAAAACGGTTGAACATCAGAAAAAAATTCTTCAACCCGGCCGGCACCTGGCCATGCCACTCCGGCGAGATAATAATAAAACCATCGCTCTCGCTTAGCTGTTGTTTTATCGGTGCAAGGCGCTGGTTCCATTCTTCATTATCTTCCCACAGTGTCTGGTCCCACAACGGCAGTGGATTATCAGCCAGCGCAAATACCCAGGGTTCGATGTTATCGAAATCATTCGACAAGGTTTTCTCCAGATAACGCGCAACTTTTTCACTCTGTGACGGATTGCGGTGACTGCCGCTGATGATGCTTATTTTCATAGTCTTAACCTGATAGAGTCTTATTGCCTATACTAGCAAAAAACAAAAGAATATTTATCCACAGATGAACGCAAATAAACGCAAATAAAAACTTTTTTATTATCCTTCGACTTCGCTCAGGACAAAACACTCTTTAATCAGAACGCTCTTAGATTTATATGCTTTTCCATTTGCGTTTATTTGCGTTCATCTGTGGGCTAACAGTTTTTGACCTTTAAACAACCAGCACCGGCTCATGCAAGCGCGATAACTGCTCACGCAATTCCAGCACGTGTTGCTCCCAGTACTGCGTGGTATTGAACCAGGGAAACGCCAGTGGAAACGCGGGGTCGTTCCAGCGTTTTGCCAGCCACGCAGCGTAATGCATCATGCGTAAACTGCGCAGGGCTTCGATCAAATGCAGCTCTTTTAAATCCAGTTCGGCAAATTCTTCATAGCCTTCCAGCAGATCACATAGCTGCTCGGTCATCTCCTGACGCTCGCCCGACAGCAGCATCCACAGATCCTGAATCGCCGGGCCGTTGCAGCAGTCATCGAGATCAACAAAATGCGGGCCGTCTTCTGTCCACAGAACATTGCTGCGATGACAGTCGCCATGCAGGCGTATCTGCTGGTAACTTCCACAGCGATCAAACGCGGCCTGTATTTCTTTCAGCAGATCATCCACCAGAGTCCGGTACGCTTCCTGCAAATAATCGGGGATAAATCCCTGCGTCTGCAAAAATGCCGCCGGCTCCTCGCCCATTCTTTTAATTTCGATTTGATGACGATGTTCAAAGGATGCGGTGCGCCCGACATTGTGGATGCGTGCGATGAACCGCCCCATCCAGTTCAGATCATCACGCGTTTCCAGATCGGGCCAGCGACCGCCGCGCAGCGGATAAACCGAAAAACGATAACCCTGGTGTTTGAGCAGGGAAACACCGTCGATGATGATCGGCGCGACCACGGGGATTTCTGCTTCCAGCAACTCCAGAGCAAACTGATGCTCTTCGTCGATGGCGACATCGCTCCAGCGACCGGGGCGGTAAAACTTGGCGATGATGGCACCGCCGGCTTCCAGATCGCAGCGATACACCCGGTTTTCGTAACTATTGAGCGCGAGCAGGCGACCGCTGGTTTCATAACCGGCCGACTCGACCGCATCCAGTATGGTCTCGGGGGTTAGGTCTGCGTAGTCCCGTTTTAAATTATTGTCGGTTAAAGTATCTTCTTGTTGCATCGTTTAGAATTGTATTCATGACAGCCATAATAAACAAACCCGCGCCGCAACCAGAGATTGAATGCTGGGTGCAGGGCGCTGAACCGACGATTTGCGAACTGGCCGGACAGGTTATCCTGATTGAGATGATACAGGTAAATTGCCCCGGCTGTTTCCTTCATGCACTGCCCGAGGTAATACGCCTGCACGAAAAATACGGCACGCAAGGACTGAAAGTTTTTGCCATCGCCACCGCCTTCGAGCATTTTGAGCAAAACACGCTGGAAAACCTGCAACGTCTGCTGCAACACGGCGAACTGATCGGCGATCCCTTATCTCAGCTGAGCAAAGCCGGTTTTCTCGACGATGCCTCTGGCGTACAAAAACTGCCCTACCGCATCCCGTTCAGTGTCGCCATGGACAAACTGGTGAAAAACGAAACCGCTGTGGATGATGCCGCTGTTGAGCAATTCATCCTCGGACAGATACCCGATTTTCATAAACGTGACTGGGACGAAGGACGCAAACAATCCATCTACCAGCAGGCTCGAGCGCACCTGAGCAACAAGCAATACCACGCGCTCACTTTCGAGATGTACCAGCTACAGGGCACGCCCTCCAGCATCCTGATCGACAAAAAAGGCTTACTGAGAAAAATATCGTTCGGTGCGGTGACCACGCTGGAGGCTGATGTACAAGAGTTATTGAACGAATCTTAAAAAGCCTTATAATGCGCCGCAACCTTTTATACTAGACACAAAATACTATGGAAGCCTTCGCAGAAAAATTTCTCTACGCCAGCCGCTGGTTATTAGCGCCGATCTATCTTGGCCTCAGCGCCGGCCTGCTGATCCTGGGCATCAAGTTTTTCCAGGAAGTGTTCCACATCATGCCGCTGATCTTTTCCATGAAGGAAGCCGATCTGGTGCTGGTAATTTTAAGCCTGATCGACATGTCGCTGGTCGGCGGCCTGATCGTGATGGTGATGCTCAGTGGTTACGAAAACTTTGTTTCCACGATTGATCTGGATAAAGACACTGAAAAACTGCACTGGCTGGGAAAAATGGATGCCGGTTCATTAAAACAGAAAGTCGCCGCTTCCATCGTTGCCATCTCATCCATCCACCTGCTGAAAATATTCATGAATGCCGAGTCTGTCGATAACGACAAATTGATGTGGTACGTCATCATCCACATGACCTTTGTGCTTTCCGCCATCGGCATGGCCTACGTCGACAGCATCAACAAACACTAGAAGACCCGGCTCATGCGTGGAATGGTGCCACCCGATCCCGAGTCCAGCGCCTCGAACCTGGAATACGCCGTGGTCTACGTGCCCAAACGCAGCCGCAACCGCTTTTCCGCCAACTGTGTCGAAATCAAATCCTGCGCCGCCGATGCACTGGACAGCGCCGACCCGGACAATAAATATTTTGCCGCACGCGTCAGCGGCCCGTCAAAATCATCCGAAGGCCAGTATATTTATTATCTTGTTGAGTGGCTGGAATAAGCATAAAAACGGCTCGTTGCAACGCCCCCATCATCAGGGTTTAACGCCCACATTTTTTCTTCGATAACCTTTTTTACCCTCAGGCACAATTTTCAGCTTGATTTCAGTTTCGATTGATACAGTGAAGCCAGTTAATTACTGGAGGTCACAATATCATGACTGAAGCAACACAAATAAAAGTCTGGGACCCACTTGTCAGATTCTTCCACTGGGCATTGGTGAGCGCCTTTACCATTGCTTACTTCACCGGTGAGGACCTTGTAACCATTCATAGCTGGGCGGGATATCTCATTCTCATCCTGCTTTTTGTTCGTTTTATATGGGGCTTTGTCGGCACCCGTTATGCACGTTTTTCCGATTTCGTTTACAGCCCGGAAAACATCATTCAATTTTTAAAAGATACCTTGCGGTTTAACGCCAAACGTTATCTCGGCCACAATCCGGCTGGCGGCGCGATGATTCTGCTACTGATGATCAGTCTGTTTATAACCACCAGCAGCGGCATTTTCTTGCTGGGTGCAGAAGAACAGGCCGGTCCGGTGGCGCACTGGTTTACCCAGTCAGCAGGTATCTGGGGCGACATTCTGGAAGAAGTGCATGAATTTTTTGCCAACTTCACCCTGTTGCTGGTGTTCATTCATGTTACCGGCGTTTTAGTGGAGAGCCTTATTCACCAGGAGAATCTGGTCTCCTCCATGATTACCGGCCTTAAAGCAAATAAATAAAACAATTTTATATCACAGTTAGAGAATACATTATGAAGACACCTCTTTTAATAGCCGCACTCCTTATTAGCACACCCGCTAACTACGCACTGGCAGATAACACAACAGTTACTAAGCTGTTGCAGAATTATAAACAACAGGGAGCAGGCATCGCAGACGCATCACAGGGGCAACAGTTATGGCAAAAAGTTTTTACTAAAAAGGATAAGCGCAGCTGCGCCTCCTGCCATACAAAAGATTTAACAAAAAACGGCAAGCACATTAAAACCCGTAAGCAAATAAAACCCATATCTCCCTCGGTCAATCCGGAAAGACTCAGCGACATCAAAAAAGTGAACAAGTGGTTCAAGCGAAACTGTAAATGGACGCTGGGCCGCGAATGTACCGCACAGGAAAAATCTGACCTTCTGGTTTACATAGAAAACTCAATTAAATTTTAGGAGCAAACTCATGAAAAGCACACTTGCAATCAGCGCTATTATCTTCACTGCCGGATTTGTCACACTGCCTCTTGTCTGGGGCGACAGTGATTTCCGCTGGGGTGAAATCGAAGAATACAAACACAAACTGAATGACGTAAAAGTCACCAGCAACCCGCTTTATCAGGAAGAATGTGGCAGCTGCCATATGGCGTATCCACCGGGCCTGTTGCCCGCCCGCTCATGGGACAAAATGATGCACCAGCTTGATGATCATTTTGGTGACAATGCCGAACTTGACGAAACCACACACAGGTCCATCACAGAATTTTTGCTGGTGAACAGCGCCGACAAGTCCGAGTATCGACGTTCAAAAAAATTCAGCCGTTCTATTAATGCCAACGAAGTGCCTACACGCATCTCTGAAACGCCTTACTTCAAACATGAACACGATGAAATACCCTATCGCATGGTTGAAGGCAATCCAAAAGTAAGCAGTTTCAGCCAGTGCGATGCCTGTCACAGCAAAGCACAGCAGGGCTCATTTAATGAACACGATGTACACATCCCCGGTTATGGCCGCTGGGATGACTAAGCGGTGATTCATGTATACTTTAATAATGAGCAACAAACATGACATTTTACGACGTTTGTTTCTGATTGTTATCCTGTCAGGGCTGGTGCCGGTCGCGATTGCCGACGATGATTATATCGAGGCCAGGCACTTGCTCGACTCCGGTAAAATTTTACCGCTGGAAACCATACTGAAAAAGATAAGGCAGGAATTCCCCGGCAAAGTCCTCGACATTGATCTTGAAAAGGAAGATCAGAAAATCGTCTATGAGATAGAAATTCTCGACAGTAACGGCATAGTGAAAGAAATCTATATTAATGCATCAACTGGCGAGCTGCTGTCTGTACAGGAGGATGACTGATTATGCGCTTACTGCTGGCCGAAGATGATGATGACCTGGTAGCGATACTTAAAAAGGACTTGCAGACAGCGGGCTATGCTGTCGATGTCGCCAATAATGGTGTCGATGCCGAGTACCTCGGCAACGAAATGATTTATGATGTCGCCATACTTGACCTTGGTTTGCCACAACGAAATGGTATCGACGTTCTAAAAAACTGGCGCGCTGCAAACAACCATCTGCCGGTAATCGTCCTTACCGCACGCAGTGCCTGGCACGAACGCGTCGATGGTTTTAAAGCCGGGGCGGATGATTATCTCGGCAAACCTTTTCATGTTGAAGAGCTGTTAGTCAGAATTACCGCCTTGCTGCATCGTTCAAGTCAGCGCCCCGGCGGCAAACTTCACACTGCCGGATTATCGCTGGACGAAGAACAGCAAACGGTTACCACCGAAGATGGAAAAAAACACAAACTGACCGGTATCGAATTTCGTCTGTTACGTTACTTTCTGTTAAACGCCGGCCACGTTTTATCCAAGTCCCGACTCACTGAACATGTTTATGACTTCGACTCAGAAAAAGACAGCAACGTCATCGAGGTGTATGTCCGACGACTACGCCAGCTAATTGGTAATGAACGTATCGAAACCCGACGTGGTCAGGGTTATGTGTTTGTAGACAACAGCTAATGCGATCAATACAGGCAAAACTCAATACCGGCTTATTGCTCAGTTTAATCGTCGCATTCGCTGCACTATGGTTTCTGGTCAGCGTCAATATTCAATTTTTGGCAAAAGAATATATTGCAACCCGGCTTAAACATGATGTTGAAACCCTGCTTAACACCATTCGTTTTGATCAGGACGGTAGCTTAAGCATCGATGAAACGCGCCTCGATCTTATCTACAAGCAACCGTTCTCCGGCCATTATTATGTCATCAGCACTGACAGGCAATCGATTGCTTCACGCTCATTATGGGACTATAAACTGGCCACCGAACCCGTCACCACCGGTCAGTTATTACACACTTTACAGAACGGCCCCGAGCAACAATCATTACTGCTTATATCCGGCGGCTATAAAAAACAAGGCTACAATCTTACTATCTCGGTGGCCGAAGATCTCAACCCGATCAATAAAAACATCGAGCAGTTTAAATACTGGTTCTCTGCCATGGCACTGGGCATGTTGCTGGCTCTGGTGATATTACAGGCGCTTATTCTTCGTATAAGTTTAAAGCCGCTGCACCGGATGCATGCCGAACTGAAAGCATTGCAACGCGGAGAGTTAAATAAACTGAGCACAGAATCTCCCGATGAATTAAAGCCTTTGATTAACGAGGTAAATCATCTATTAACGATTATGGAGCAACGTCTACGCCGCTCACGCGATGCTTTAAGCAATTTAGCGCACGCCATAAAAAAGCCCCTGACCATCATCAAACAGGTAACTGAAAAAGACACCCTGCCGGAGGCAACGCAAAGCATATTAATAAAACAGACTGATGACATCTATCAGATAAGTGATCGCATTCTTAAACGCGCACGACTCGCCGGACACAGCCATAGCGGCGCCTTATTTTCATTTTCAGACGACCTGCCAGCACTGACCAAAACCCTGAACATGATGTATACACATAAAAATTTATTATTAACCAGCAGCGTACCTGACAATGTTATTTGTCCGGTCGACAGGGAAGACATGCTGGAACTGCTCGGCAATCTGCTCGACAACGCCTACAAATGGGCCACGCATGAAATAAAGTTAACGGTAACTACCGACGCTGACATTCATATTTGCATTGAAGATGATGGCCCCGGCACTGATCCTGAAAAAATCAACAAACTTTCCGCAAGAGGCGTTCGTCTGGACGAAACAGTTCAGGGGCATGGCTTTGGCCTGGCGATCACCGCTGATATCGTGAGTGATTACAGAGGTAGCATCAGCTTTAAACATTCAGATAAACTTGGTGGCTTTAAAATAGATATAAGCCTGCCGCGCTACCAGCCGTAAACAGCGGTTTTGCTGATTCAAATAAAATACTTTCAAAGCCGCCTAAGCCACATCCAGATAATCCTGCCCCATCACATAACCCGCTGCCTCAAGATAATCACGACAATATCCGCGTGCACCGTGATTGCGCACATAATTTAAAACAAACGGTTTTTCATCATGCGTTAGCAACCAGTCGAGCGCATGAGTTTTTGCGCCACAATAAACATTGCCGATTTTATTGGGGTCGATATCAATCCAGGCTGACGGATTAATGCCGTTATCAATCAAATACTGTGCCCGCTGCCGGGTTTTTCTGCCTGCACCCCAGAACACAATGCGTCTGCCCTGCAAGCGGGTATCTTTTGCCAGGTAGTCGGCACGAAGTTTTTCGAAAGCGGCATCGGAATAACGGCTGCATGTTCTCGACAAACGGCCATCCGATTCTCGCCAGTCGAGCAGCACCTCATTCAACTTCATCATTTTATGGCCGCCATGAAACAGGCGCAGCCACAGTTCGTAATCTTCCGGGAACTCACCGTCTTTATACGCACCGGCTTCGATAACACGTTGCTTACGAAACATCACCGACGGATGCGCGAACGGTGATTCGATGTAGATCTGATTTTTGATATCCTGCATGCTCAGGCAAGCGTTCTGCCAGCGCATGTATTCGATATAACCGGCGCGAATAATTTCTTCGGGAAATTTTTTCGCCTGTGTGGCGCACAGTGTGATGTCGGCATCATCGCGCATAACATCATATTGTTTTTGCAGACGCTCGACGTGCATCACATCATCGGCATCCATGCGGGCGATATAGTCTGAGCGGCACGCCGCCAGCCCGGTGTTTAATGCTGCGACGATGCCTTTGCTTTTGCTGGAGATGATTCGGATTCGCGAATCATTATATGACTGCAATAATTTCACCGAGTCATCGCTGGAAAAATCATCAACAGCGACAAGCTCAAAATTCTGTAGTGATTGCCGAAGCATGCTGTCCACACATTCGATCAGCGTCTCCTGCGCATTGAATACTGGCATCAGAACGCTAACCTTCACACAGGCATCCGGCGTCACAGGTTAACCCTGCCAGCCAGCGGCAAAAAACTATGTGGCACTCAGTTCTTCCACACTGTCCTGCGCAATCTCGCGAACTTCTTCACTTTCATCCGATAATAATTTTTTGATCTGTGGAATATAAGATGGGTCTCTGGTCAGCGACAGGTAGTGGCAGGCATCACTGCGGATGCGTGCATCGTCACTGGACAGGTAGTCGATCAATCGTGGAATCACCGTTTTGAACGGCTCGGTTTCAGCCATCTCTTCGATGATGACACCAATGCCAAGACGCACATTTATTTTGGCTTCCGGGTCAGCCATCAGGTCGATAACGTTCTCCAGCGCCTGCGGATAGCGTTGAATAAGTTTGTTGGCATAGGCGATATTGCCTTCTGCCAGCACTTCTTCGAGGTAATCGCTTATGCCGTCAAAACTTGAAGCACGTTCCAGCCACAGTGAGAGTTCCTGTCTGGTTCGCGAACCAGCCAGTTCGAAAGGACCTATCTGCAACCACGGCACACTCCTCACACCCAGCTCAACCGCCAGTTCCGGGGCGTTTTCGATATTAACAATGCGCAATTCTGCCACCTTGCCAGCCTTCATCAATTCCGTCAGTATTTGCATCATCGGGCCACAATAGGTGCAACGCGTGCCCATCAGCATTAAAACTGTCGGTGGGGTGATATTTTTTCGTTCATTTGTCATATAATCGAATCAGATACTAATAAATAACAGAGCCCTAATGTACAAAATTCTCTCCGCACTTTCCACACTGTTATTTCTATTTTCAATTTCAGTTTATGCCGCTACCGGAACAGAGCAGGAAAATTCAGACATCCTGGTGTTTGATGATACCCAGCTGGAAGATGAACTGGTCTATCCTGACTGGTTTAAACTTTCGTTGGGCGACCTGAGCGATGATCTGGAAAAAGCCGTAAAATCTGGCAAGAACGGCATCATTACATATTTTGGGCAGAAACGCTGCGCCTACTGCAAACAGTTTTTCGAGACCAGTCTCGCCGATACCGACATCCAGAATTACCTGCGAGAGCACTACGACGTTGTTGCTTTCGACATCTGGGGAATCGACGACATCATCGATACCGATGGCAAACAGTATTCCGAACGCGAACTCTCGGTACATTACAAAACAAACTTCACACCCTCGCTGATTTTTTATGACCGTGAAGGCACCCCGGTGTTCCGCTTACGTGGTTACTACCCGCCATATAAATTTCGTGCTGCGCTGCAATATGTCACAGAAGGTTTCTACAAAAGTGAAAAATTTCCTGACTATTTCGCGCGCGCAAACCCAGGAGAATTTTTTCTGCTCGGCGGACTAACCGAGCGTGATTTTTTTCTTGAACCACCTTTCGATCTTGCCAAACTACAAAAAAACGGCAAGCCGACCGCCGTATTTTTCGAACAGGGAAACTGCCACACCTGCGACCTGTTACACAGCGACCCACTTTCAAAAGAACTGAGCATTCAGGAAATTAAAAAAATGAATGCCGTGCAACTCAACATGTGGGCCGATACTCCCGTCATAACACCACAGGGCAAAAAAATAACAGCTAAAGAATGGGCGAAATCGCTGGGGATTTTTTATGCGCCGAGCATCGTCTTTTTCGACGAAGACGGCAAAGAAATCATCCGCGTTGATTCTGTTACACAGTTCTATCGTTTGTGGGGCGTGCTGGACTACGTCAACCAGGAGGGTTACAACAAGTCCGAAGATTACCAAAGCTGGCGTTTACAACAACGAAAGATAAGCAAATAACAGACCGCGCCTCAAATTATAAATGTTTGCAAAAATCCAGAAAAGTATTGATGCACTGCTATGGGATACAAACCTGGAAAATTTAAATATTTTTCAGCTTGCATCGATACGCGCATTAAGGATATTTTATGCAACCAGCCGCGACCTCAGTGGCGGCCTGCCCTCACTTCGCGCTACCAGCCTGGTCTATACCACGCTGCTTTCCATCGTACCGCTACTCGCGGTCAGCTTTTCACTGTTAAAAGGTTTTGGCGCACACAACCAGCTGGAACCTTTTTTAATAAGCTTACTGCAACCGCTTGGCGATAAAGGTCTGCAGGTCAGCCAGCAGATTATTTCATTTGTCGATAATATGAAGGTTGGCGTGCTGGGTTCACTCGGTCTTTTTTTTCTTATCTTCACCGTTTTATCGCTGGTAAAAAAAATAGAAAGTGCTTTTAATTACACCTGGCGCATCACCACTACACGCAATATTTTTCAACGCTTCAGTAACTACCTGAGCGTTATCCTGGTCGGCCCGCTGTTATTGTTTACCGCAGCTGGTCTTACCGCTTCATTTAACTCATCGGTCGTGGTCGAAAAATTATCATCCATCGAACCTTTCGGTAGCGCATTATTAATCGCTGGCGAAACACTTCCATCCATTCTTACCATCATCACTTTCACCTTAATCTACATTTTGATACCCAACACAAAAGTTGGTTTCAAATCAGCTTTATACGGTGCCATTACCGCAACTATTTTATGGAAGTTAATCGGCGCACTGTTCACCGCATTTATCGTTGACTCCACCAACTACACGGCCATCTATTCAACCTTTGCCATCCTGATTATTTTCATGCTGTGGATTTATATCAGCTGGCTTATCGTACTCACCGGTGCTTCTGTTTCTTATTATCACCAGAACCCTGATCGCATCAGCGATCAATCTCAAATCATTCGCTTAAGCTGTCGTCTGCGTGAAAAACTTGCACTCACTATCATGCAGCTCATCGCCACCAGTTTTCACCATAATGAAAAAGCATGGACACTTAAACGCCTGGCAAAAAATATAAAATTTTCAGAACAGGCTTTGATGATAATCCTCTCTGCGCTGCTCAAAAACAAATTACTGACCGCTTCAGGTGAGCAAAACGAGTATTATCTTCCCAGCCAGTCGCTGGAAAATATCTCGCTTGCGATGATTTTAAACGCCGCAAGAAGTGCAGAAGAAACGCCATTACTGCGCCCCGATGATGTCGATAGCGCACCACAGATAAACGAAGTAATCGACACCATAGAAAAAGCGATTACTAATTCGACAAAGGACCTTTCACTTAAAGACCTGGTTTAACCAGCACTTTAGGGGGCATGCATCGGGGATAATTCACCCCAGCGCGGATCAGGTTCTTTATTATTCATATGCAGATATTTTTATTTGCCTGATTGCTAACCGTATTACACGTTACCCGCCAGCTAGCAGAAATGCCGATTCATAAAAACTCGCTGCTGTCACCGCCAGTAGCACCGGATCTAACACCAGAAAAACCATATCTATTCTAATAAGGCAGTGATAAGTTATTGTATTAATTTGACTTATTCTAAATATATATTTGGCTCACCGCCATATTTGATGTAATATTAATTTTTAGTATCAGTATAGCTCTGAGATTTTACCCCATGCCAGCAAACCCACTTCTGTCATCCGAGTCACGTATTTCATCGATACGCCAGTTATACAAACTCTATCCACAACTGGCGGACGAGCAATCTGCTGACTGGCTGACCATTCTAAACAACACACAGATGATGGATGCCCCCACCGATACTGCGTTAGCGACCGCCGGCTCGAACTGCAGCAACTTCATGCTGTTGCTCGATGGCGAAGTACGGATTTATCAGGATGACGAAAACGGACGCGAGATGACCCTGTACCGAATATCACCGGGCGGCGTCTGCCTGATGAGTCTAAACAGCCTGATCCACGACCGGCCATTTCGTGCCAATGCAAAGTCGGAAACAGACATCAGCATGATTCTGTTCAGCGCAGCAGAATTTCACAAAGCCATGAAGGTGTCCGACGCCTTCCGCATGTTAATTTTATCCAGCCTGGTCGATACCGTTTGCACCATGGTGCAGTCATTTTATGATACTGCCTTCGAACCACTGGATATGCGTCTGGCCTGTTTACTGGGTAGATTGTTTGAACGCGCCGGCACTGATTCACTTGATATTACGCATCAGGAATTATCGCAGGAACTTGGCACCACCCGTGAAGTGGTCAGCCGTTTATTGAAAAAACTTGAACAGCAGGAATGCATCGTGCTGAAACGCGGAAAAATTCTTGTTGGTGAAAACAAGCAAATGCCCGGTACCACAATGCCTCTTTCTGCGATCTAAATGCAGAAAACGCCGTTTTCTCTTACCAACTATTTTCGACAAACACCGACACAGTCGCGTAAACAAAACCCCTTGTTTTACACTTAACAGCCGGCGTGGCCGGCCACCCACAGGGTACGCCTTTAACTGCCCTGGCAACTCCGATAAATTTGCCCTATGTAACATAAGTCACATAAGCAAACGCTAATATATGTGATAATACCCCCTCAGAGGCAAACCGCTTCTCCACTAACATAGAGAATAAATAATGAAAGTTTTTAGCGTAATTGGCATTTTTGCCGGCATAGTTATCATGGGAAGCCTGTCAGCAGCTCACTTTACCGGCCAGGTCGATCTAACGAAAATGAGCTGGTTATGGCTTACCTTCTTCGTTGGCGCCAATCTGTTTCAGATGGGTTTCACCGGTTTTTGCCCGGCTACCAAAGTCCTTTATGCACTGGGTATCAAGGATCAGCAATCAGGTTGCAAATTGTAATTAGCAATAGATCCAATTCGAAAAAGACCGGTCTTTGGCCGGTCTTTTTTTATGCTACAACAATGTGATACAACATTTAAAAGGACAAGGATTTAGACAGTGGAATTTTTTGCTAAAATTAAAAATAAAAATATCGACAAGGATCGTTTAAAGAAAACATTATCCATCGCCCGACTGCCCGAACTTTGTGCTTCGATCGACAAGGTCTTGCTGGATAATACAGACAGCGGAAAAATTTACTGTCTCTGGGGTGAATTTGAGATCAACCGCGAAGAACTGGATTTCGGTATCCGCTTCTCACTACCGCATTGCCCTAACGCGCTCGCCTGGACCATCACCTGCGACGAAAACAATAGCGACATTCTCATCCATTGCACCATCGCCAAAAAACAGCACGATGAAGATTTTATCGAATCCATCGAACAGTTCGTTGCTGACTGGCAGATCGACCAGGCCTATTGATCAGACGACCAGTCAATCAGGCCAGCTTGTCATCCGCCACGTGATAACTGGGATCTTCCAGTCGATTGACTTCAACCAGATCACCTGCCTTATTCAGTAGCTGTGTGCATTCTTCCGAGAGATGACGCAGGTGCAACTTCTTACCCGCTTTAATGTATTGCTCGGCTAACGAATCGATGGCTTCGATAGCCGAGTGGTCTGCCACCCGGGAATTCTGAAACTCGATGACGACGTCCGCCGGATCATCTTCTGGTGAAAATAGATCACGGAAATTTTTCACCGAGCCAAAAAATAACGGGCCGTTTAACTCATAAACTTTTGAACCGTTATCATCGATGTAAGAATTCACGTGAATGTGTTTCGCATTCTCCCAGGCAAACACCAGCGCCGCGACAATAACACCGACGATAACCGCAATCGCCAGATCGGTGGCCACGGTCACGCCCGACACCAGCACCAGTACAAACGCATCGTGACGTGGAATCTTGTTGAAGATACGGATACTTGACCACTCAAAAGTGCCGATGACTACGATGAACATCACGCCGACCAGCGCCGCCATCGGAATCTGTTCGATCAGGCTGGAGGCAAACAAAATAAACGCCAGCAGAAACAGTGCCGCAGAAACGCCGGACAAACGTTTATGCCCGCCGGAGTTCACGTTGATCATGCTCTGGCCGATCATGGCACAACCACCCATGCCGCCGAACATGCCGGTCACTGTATTGGCGATGCCCTGGCCGACACATTCACGATTACCACGGCCGCGAGTATTGGTCACTTCATCGATCAGGGTCAGCGTCAGCAGTGATTCAATCAAACCAATCGCCGCCAGAATAATCGCGTAAGGGAAAATAATTTTTAAGGTTTCCAGGTTAAACGCCACATCGGGAATATGGAACTGCGGCAGGCCACCTTTGATAGACGCCATATCACCAACCGTTTTTGTATCGATGTTCAAAAAGATCACCAACAAGGAGACCGAAACAATGGCCACCAGTGATGACGGTATTTTGGTGGTGAACTTGGGCAGAAAATGAATAATCGCCATGGTCAGAATAATCAGGCCGGAAAAAACCATCAACATCTGACCACTCATCCATTCGCTAACACCATCAACATCAATTTGAAAACTCTGCATCTGCGCCAGAAAGATCACGATGGCCAGACCATTTACAAATCCCAGCATTACCGGGTGCGGCACGATGCGGATGAATTTACCCAGCTTCAACACGCCGGCAAGAATCTGGATCAGGCCGGTGAGCACCACCGCAGCAAACAGATATTCCACACCATGCTCGGCAACCAGCGATACCATTACCACCGCCATAGCGCCAGTGGCACCAGATATCATGCCGGGGCGACCGCCAAAAATCGACGCAAGCAAACCCACCATAAACGCGGCGTACAGCCCGACCAGCGGCTCAACACCAGCAACAAAGGCAAATGCAACAGCTTCTGGCACCAGTGCTAACGCAACCGTCAGGCCAGACAGAATTTCGCTTTGCGCGCAGACACGGTTATCACATCCCAGTCGGAACATAGTTTTTACTCATAAAATCATTTGGAAATAGATATTAAGAAGGAACGGATTAGCGCCTTCTTAAAGCTGGCGCGAATTGTAGCAGATGCCCGAGTAACAGAATATACCCTATCGGTCTATAAGTTATTGTTCAGACACTATAAAATCAAAGACTATGGCATCAACAACCTTACCAACCAAAGAACAGGCATTACCCGGCCGCGAAGCGCGCATGGTCATCAGCAACAAACACTTCGTCAACGGCAATGTTTTACAAGCACCATTCTGCGACCACCTGCAATCCATCCTGTTCGGCATGGGCTGCTTCTGGGGTGCAGAACGAAAATTCTGGCAACTCGATGGCGTGTACACCACGGCTGTCGGCTACGCCGCCGGCTTCACACCTAACCCGACCTATCACGAAGTATGCTCTGGCAACACCGGCCATAACGAAGTAGTGCGGGTGGTTTACGATCCGGAAAAAATCAGCTTCGAACAACTGCTCAAAGTTTTCTGGGAATCACACGACCCAACGCAGGGCATGCAACAGGGCAACGACCGTGGTACACAATATCGCTCTGGCATTTATGTATTTAATGACGAACAGCGCAAAGCAGCAGAAGTCTCTCGCGGTTTTTATCAGCAGCAACTGGCAAAAAATAATTTCGGCACGATCACCACAGAAATTCTAGACGCAGCAGAATTTTATTATGCAGAAGATTATCACCAGCAATATCTGGCAAAGAATCCTGATGGTTATTGCGGCCTGGGCGGCACCGGAGTGAGCTGCATTTGAGCAGCAATGCCAGTATTAAAAAAAATCCATCTCCTCGTTCACCTCTTCGACCTGAATAAAATCCGGAAAATATTTAGCCAGGATCGTCTGCTGCTCCATTGAAACAACATACTGCTTTAACCTGCTGGCCAGCGCCTCATCACTGAACGTGTCATCGTTGCGCACCTCTGTCCACACCGTCATTATCTCCAGCAGGCCTTCCAGTTTTTGCCGTGTCCGGTCTTCAAACTGCAGCGCCATGTATAACGGCGCGATCAACTGGGAAAGCTCGTCCTGAGAATCCAGATGTTTCAGAATATCCTGCAATAAAGGCAAAATCTCCGACGGCACGGCATCATCACTCTTAATGGCTAACAGTGCGGTTAATTCCTGCTTGTTGTCTAACTGCGTGGCGATAGCCTGAACCGCACTCAATACTCTCGTCGTCGCGTGTTCGGTATCACGTATCCGGGTTCCCAGAGAAGCTCTGGCAAAATTTAACCAGTCGGTGGACAGTTCGGTCGTAATGTGTGGCATGGTCTTACCCTATCAACTGATCGATTAAATCTTGTGTGACTTCCTGATCTTCTGTCGGCATCGGTTCGTGCATAACGTGTTCGTGAAACGCTTTGCGTTCATCGAAAGTGTGCATCTGTTTCTGCATGGCCAGCCGCAGCGACTGCGTATCCCCTTCCTCAGCCGCCTGCATTTCAAAATTCATCATGGTTTCAAAGGTAAAACACAGACCCGTCAAATGCTGGCGCAGAAACTCAGAAAACTGCATGGCACCTAATACCACGTTCACCTCAGCACGAATCGCCATGTTTTTAGCCGCTACCTGCTTCATGTTCTGCTGCACAATTTTAAGCTGCTCGGTAACATTATCGGCTTCATCACTGGTGCACAGGATCCGAAAATCTTCAACCAGATTCTGGCTATTTTCTCCAATAAACTGGCTGGATAAATCAATGGTTTTGTCTGCAGCTGATTGCGTATCATCAACGATATCGTCTGCCAGATCGCACAGAAGCTGATAAAACAGCTGGTCTTTTGAATTTTTTTTGCTCATATTTTTGAAAAATATTGTGTATTTTTTATTTATAATTGATACCGACAAGTATATAGTCGACAGATACAGTTAATTCTTAAATGACGACAAGGAAAAAGCACCCGGCCAACCACCATGGCAAAGTCCTGTTAAATTGTTGGCGTAAAATGTCAATTTTCTCTGATTGGCTTTTACTATAATTAAGCACGACCTGATAACAGGTGCTATTTGAACCAATAAAAAGGAGGCAACAATGTTAATACTGACAAGAAGACCCGGCGAGGCAATCGTCATCGGCGACGACATAAAAGTAACCATATTAGGTGTCGCAAATAAACAGATAAGAATAGGCATAGAAGCACCCAAAGAGGTTTCTGTTCATCGCGAAGAGATTTATGAAAAGATACACGCAAAAGAAACCCTGATAACAGAAGATAGCTAAGCCAGGCACCACATTATTTTGCGAACCCGTCGCACAAAAAAACTGAACAGGTAAATTATTCAGTATTTGCTACAAAATATTTCCATTATAAATTCATCATGTTTTTATCTATAAAACATAATAACCCTGTCACATCAATTAACTAGCATTCCCCTGCAGACAATAAATATATTAAACGTTTAAAAGATTCAAAAGCGTATACCGCTTTAAAGAATCTCAAAACCGACTTCGGTTACGGGGATAAAATGTTAAAAAACAAACTTGTTCAAAAGATAAGTGTTCTCTCAACGCTTATCGTTATTACTACAGCCGCATCTTCTCAACTTCAGGCTGGCACTATCGTACAATGCGGTAACACCATCTGTACCTCAGACTTTACCGTGACATTTAATGGCAATGCCGCAGGCGGCGGGCAGTTTTTGTACAATGCTGCGTCCGGTGACATATCACTGAATACTAACGCAAACAGCATCGTCGGCAACGGCATCGTACAGAACGGTGGTCTGGCATGGATGATGGGGGACGGCTCTAAAATTACCGTTAGCTCTCTATATGGCAACGCTGACCCGATACTGGGCTTCAGTGTCGGCGCTTCCACCGCTTCGAGCGGCGCAACGTTTAGTTTTAATTTCGATTTACCAGTGGCTATTAACGGTTTAATCGAAGCAAGCTCAAGCGTCTCCTACTCACTTACCTCAACCACAAATGCCGGTGCACAAATAGCGGCTATCGGTAACGGAAGAATCGTTTCGGCTTATGAAGTTGACACCAGTGTTGGCGGCATTGGTTCAATCAATAAAGGGGTTGATGTTGGTAACACCTATTTTCATACAGCTGGCCCGCTGACAACAAATTCAGCGGTGTTCACTGCGAACAATACTTTCACCGGCGAGCTGGCTTATGACTTGATGGCGGTAAAAATTGATTTCAGCCTGAGTGCAGACAGTGCCGTTGGTATTTCCGGCTTTGTATCGCAAACACCAACAGTGCCGGTTCCCGCTGCTGCGTGGTTATTTGCTTCTGGCCTGCTTGGTCTGGTAGGGGTCGCACGTCGACGTGACATTGCTTAAACAAGCATCAAATAACAATATCATTTTAAGGGCCGGATAACCGGCCCTTATCTTTTATATAAGTGAAGTTGTAAAAACAGGAAGCAATAGATTAAGACTGAAGCGAGCACAAGAGGTGTCGCTCCAGGCAGGACATTAATATTCGCAAAGCAACAATGACTTACCCGTCATCGAAGGCGGTTGCTGCAAGCCCATCAACTGCAGCACAGTCGGTGCCACAGCACTCAGGTCACAACCCGGACGCAGGTGCCAGTGTGTCTCGTCGATGACCAGACAGGGCACCGGGTATAAAGTATGCTGGGTATGCGGCTCCTGTGTCACTGGGTCAACCATCTCATCACAGTTGCCGTGATCAGCTGTCAGTATCACAGAAAAACCTGTTTCGGCAGCAACATCCAGTACCCGGCCCACTTCTTTATCCAGTACTTCAACCGCTTTAATTACCGCTTCTCTTACAGCCGTGTGACCAACCATATCACCGTTGGCAAAGTTGACCATGATAAAACCGTATTCACCTGATTTCAGTGCTTCGATAACTTTATCGGCCACACCTTCGGCGCTCATTTCTGGTTTTAGATCATAGGTAGCCACATCCGGCGAGTTGACCATAACGTGATCTTCGCCCGCGAACGGTTTCTTTTTACCGCCATTGAAAAAATAAGTAACGTGCGCATATTTTTCTGTTTCGGCGCAATGCAATTGTTTGTAACCGGCACGGCTGACCACAGAAGCAACGGTTGCCTGCGGACGCTCTGGCGCGTAACCGATGGGCAATAAAAACTCCGGGTCATATTCTGTTAAGCAGGTCACCAGCGCGCCATCGAAGTCGCCGGTATCAAATTCATCAGAATGATCCTGACTCAACACAGCTGTGAGCTGACGCGAGCGGTCATTGCGGAAGTTGAAAAAGATAACGTCATCACCCGATTGAATTAACTCGGCATTATCCAGCACCGTCGGTTTAATAAACTCGTCAGTCTCATCATGCGCATATGCCGCTTCGATAGCATAATGCGCATTTTCTGCGTGCAGGCCTTCACCGTTCACCATCGCCTGCCAGGCAAGTTCGGTGCGATCCCAACGGTTGTCTCTGTCCATGGAATAATAACGGCCACAAACGGTAGCAATGCTGCCGCCAGCCTCTTCCAGCAAACCTTCGATTTCCGCCAGAAAAACCAGAGCAGACATCTGCGCGGTATCACGCCCGTCTGTCGTCATATGCACCACCGGTTTTACCTTGTGATCAGCACATAGTTTAATCAGTGCTTTCAGGTGGTTGATGTGGCTGTGTACGCCACCATTGGAAGTAAGCCCGACAAGGTGCAATGGACGCTCATGGGCAGCAGCATCTTCAACGGCAGCAACCAACGCGGCGTTTTTGAAAAAATCACCGTTTTCAATCTCATCATTGATGCGAACCAGATCCTGCCTGATCACCGAACCACTGCCCAGTGTCATGTGACCTACTTCTGAGTTGCCCATCTGACCATCGGGCAGACCCACCGAAGTGCCGCAGGCTTCCAGTGTGGTATGAGGGTTTCGTGAAAAATATTCGTCTAAACGCGGCGTGTCAGCTTCCTGCACGGCGTTATTTATTCGACTCGGGTTAACACCAAAACCATCCAGGATAATAAGGAGGGTGGGTTTTCGGGGGACGCTTCTATCGACCATAAGAGCTCTCTGCCCTTCTCTCTGCTTTTAAGGATTCGTATTTGGGGTGTAATTTTACACTATCGGGAGGATTTTCTCGAGCTTAAACTAGCCGCAGATGAACACAGATTAACTTTTCCCGGATTTTTAACTATCCGTACGTAATAGTTCAGACGTGATCGTACAGACACTGCCAGTATTACTGAAAACCACTTTTAATTAAAAGACCACTTACGGCCAGAAACGGACGCAAATAAAAAAAGATTAAAAACTTAATCCGCGAATAACGCAAAACACGCAAAGCTTTAAAAACAAAAAGCTTTTTTCGCGTATTTTGCGTTATTCGCGGACTGTATTTGTTTTGTATTTGCATTCATCTGTGGACAATATATTTTTTTTCGATGTCCGTTTTGTGTCAGAAGAAGACTTTTAGTTTCGTACAATCACTATCAGTTCAAATTTAAACTAATGCACTGTGTTATCTACGCGCTTATTTCTTTTCTGGTGTGTCTTCAGAGCCGTCATCATCTTTGCGATTATTCTCCGACTCTTCATCTTCGGCTTCATCGAACAGTTTTTCCATTTCTTCATCGCTCAGTGGATT
>VAPF01056480.1_pt1 | contig 29413 bp, 23 predicted proteins | sample 3393931 | NCBI WGS metagenome assembly VAPF01 (sample SAMN08290437, study PRJNA428436) | hydrothermal vent metagenome | isolation source: Deep-sea hydrothermal vent chimney | place: Atlantic Ocean: South-mid Altantic Ridge | depth 2773 m m | reverse complement strand
GTGGAGATGGTAATGCCTGGAGACAACGTAAGCATAACGGTTGAGTTGATAGCGCCGATAGCGATGGAGAAGGAATTGAGGTTTGCGATAAGAGAAGGCGGCCGTACAGTCGGCGCCGGTGTCGTTACCGAGGTGCTGGAATGAGGGACATAATACTATTTCAGTGTACGGAATGCAGGAACAGAAACTACTCAACCATGAAGAACAGGAAGAACACGACAGACAAACTTCAGAGAAAAAAATACTGCAGGAACTGCATGAAGCATACAATGCACAAGGAGACAAAGGCGTAAAGAGCGTGACAGGCGATTTGGTAGTTATAACAGGACAAATCAGGCAACCATTAATCGGTACTTGTTTTTCGTTGACAGGTAAAAAAAGGCCAGTAGCTCTAACGGCTAGAGCGTCGGACTCCAAATCCGAGGGATGGGGGTTCGAATCCCTCCTGGCCTGCCATGAATTGAGGACTAAATAAAATGATAGAGAAGATAAAACAATTTTTCAGGGAAGTGAAGCTTGAAGGGGCCAAAGTTGTTTATCCGGGCAAGGACGAGTTGATAGGATCAACATGGGTAGTCATAATTACGGTGTTGTTTGTATCTATATTCCTCGGGATAGTGGATCTGAGTCTCTCAAGACTAGTAAAGTGGGCGTTAGGATAAAATTATGGAAAAAAACTGGTATGTGGTACATACTTATTCGGGATTTGAAGAGAAAGTAAAGCATTCAATTGAAGAGAAGATAGCCAGCAAGGGGCTGCAGGACAAGATAACAAACATGCTCATCCCGGCTGAAAAGATTCTGGAATTAAAGGGTGGTAAAAAGAAGGAAAGCGAAAAAAAATTCTATCCCGGCTATATCCTTATCGAGATGGAAATGGATGACGACACATGGCATCTGGTAAAAAGTGTTCCGAAGGTAACAGGTTTCGTGGGTGGGAAGAAACCTGTCAAGATTGACCCGGAAGAGATTGAAATTATCATGCATCAGGTTGAGAAGGGTCCTGTCTCACAGGTCAAGACACAGTTTCAGAAGGGTGACAGTGTCAGGATAATGGATGGACCGTTCAGTAATTTTAACGGTTTTGTTGACGATGTTGATATTGATCATGGGCGGCTTCGCGTGATGGTCAGTATTTTTGGAAGGCAGACACCGGTTGAACTCAACTTTTTCCAGGTAGAAAAGAATTAAATAAATCAGGTTAGAGAAAGGCGGAAAGGAAAAATGGCAAAAAAAGCAGTAGTTGCTCAGGTAAAACTCCAGATAGTAGCGGGGAAAGCTACCCCGGCCCCACCTGTCGGCCCCGCGCTCGGTCCGCACGGAGTGAATATCATGGAGTTCTGCAAGGCGTTTAACTCGCAGACCCAGGCGATGGGTGATACAATTATCCCTGTAATTATGACAGTTTATGCTGACAGGTCGTTTACCTTTATTACCAAAACACCACCAGCGTCTGAACTGCTTAAGAAGGCTGCGGGAATAATAAAGGGCTCAAGTAATCCCAATAAAAATAAAGTCGGGAAAGTTACAACAGTACAAATAAAGGAAATAGCAGAGACAAAGATCCCCGACCTTAATGCGTACTCAGTGGCCGAGGCGGTTAAGATAATCGCTGGAACAGCAAGGAGTATGGGCGTTGAGGTAGAGGATTAAACCGGAGGATTCAATGGGTAAAAAAATAACCGCTGCAAGGGAGAAAATAGACATTGACAGGGCGTATCCGCTTGATGAAGCAATAGACAAGCTCAAGGAACTGTCATTTGTGAAGTTTGACGAGACGATGGAATTGGCACTGAATCTAGGGGTTGACCCAAGGAAATCAGACCAGATGGTGAGAGGGACTGTTATTCTGCCTCATGGAACAGGCAGGGCTGTAAAGATCCTGGTCTTCGCAAAAGGCGAAAAGGAGAAAGAGGCGAGGGACGCCGGCGCCGACTATGTCGGGGCGGAAGACATGGTCGAGAAGATAAAGAACGGCTGGCTTGATTTCGACAAGGCTATAGCCACCCCTGATATCATGGGCCTGGTTGGCAAACTCGGAAAGATACTCGGGCCGAGAGGTCTGATGCCTAATCCGAAGCTTGGCACCGTGACATTCGATGTGGCTAAGGCGATAAACGAGATAAAGGCCGGTAAGGTGGAATACAAGACCGAGAAGGCCGGAGTCGTGCATATCCCTTTTGGAAAGGTCGCGTTTGAGCCTCGGATGCTTGCCGATAACGCGAAGGCCATAATCAGCTCGATAATTAAGGCTAAACCTTCAACCAGCAAAGGGAAATACCTGAAAAGACTTCACGTCTCCTCAACCATGGGGCCCGGCATAAAGGTAGACATAAATTCGGTCACTAAAGATTGATACCCCGGTAATTACCAGGGACGTATTTTTTATATATTAGAAATTAGTCGGAGACTGTAGGCGCGTAGCTTAATTAGGCCAGCAGCATGCAAACAAAAAGGCCAGCCTGCCGAGGCTAAATTGCAAGACCTGTATATTCCCGGCTGCCCATTGAGGTGGAAAGGGGAAACAGGCATGCGGATCGGGAGAGGTAAGACCATATGTATAGACGCACCTGGTTTTTATATAGCTTGCTGACCGGAGTCTCCGGGAAAGGAGGTCTAAACTGAATAAGACAGAGAAAAAACAGCGAATTACTGACCTGAAAGACAGGTTTTTAAGGTCAAAGGTAGTGGTATTTACAGATTACAAGGGAATGTCGGTTGCCGAACTTACCGAGCTCAGAGTGAAGCTCAGGGAAGCTTCTCTGGAATACAGCATTGTGAAAAACACACTCGCCAGGATCGCGGCCCGGGATACGCATGTTGCCGGCGCGGAGAATGTTTTTGAAGGTCCCGTGGGCATTGCGATTGGATATGATGATCCGGCACTTATCATGAAGAAACTTCTTGAGTTTGCAAAGACTAATGAAAAACTTAAAGTCAAGAGCGCGGTAGTGGAAGGAAGATTCTGTGAACGGGATGAGATAAAAGAAATTTCCGAGCTTCCGTCCAGGGAAGTTATGCTGTCGATGCTGGCCGGAGTATTACAGTCGCCGCTGAGCATGACGGCGGGAGCGCTTTCCGCAACTGTCAGAAGTTTCGCCAATGCGATGGAAGCACTTAAGAACCAGAAAAACAATTAAAACATATAGTATTAAGTTATTAAAAATAGACTCACATTATAAGGAGGAAAATTAATGTCTGTCACAAAGGAAGAAGTTTTCGAATTTATTGATAATATGACGGTTCTCGATATGTCCAAGTTTATAAAGGAGTTTGAAGAAAGGTACGGTGTTACCGCTGCGGCGCCGGTTGCTCTTGCCGCTGCGGCTCCGGGCGCGGATGCGGCTCTGGCTGAAGAAGAGAAGACCAGCTTTGATGTGGTGCTTACTGCCGTCGGTGACAAGAAGATACAGGTGATCAAGGCTGTCAGGGAGTTGACGGAACTCGGGCTTAAAGAGGCGAAGGATCTCGTTGACAGCGCTCCAAAGGCGGTGAAGGCTGGAGTTTCCAAGGAAGAAGCGGAAGCGGTAAAGGCAAAACTTGAAGAACAGGGAGCAACAGTAGAAGTAAAGTAATAAGTAACAGGTAACTGAGAGTAATGAGTGACGTATGAGGCTTGATCTCGGACCGTCACTCATTACCGGTTGCTGGAAAAAGGAGATATATGGCAAGGGTTCTTAGAAAAAGACACGATTTTGGCAAAGTACCTCAATTCCTTGAGGTGCCTAATCTTATCGATATCCAGAAAAAATCTTATGAAAGATTTTTGCTGAAAAATACCCAAAAGGGAAAAAGGGATGAAGTCGGATTGCAGGCTGCTTTCCCGAGCGTCTTCCCGATAATGGACTATAACGAGACTGCTGCTATCGAATTTGTCGATTATCATATCGGCGAGCCTAAATATAGCGTAAGAGAGTGCCTGCAGAAAGGTGTCACTTATGCGGCGCCGCTTAAGATAAGTGTTAAGCTGAATCTGTTCGAGGCTGATTCCGGAGGTGAAAAGAAGCTGAAGGAGTCGAGAGAACAGGAAGTGTATATTGGGGAAATGCCCTTGATGACCGAAAACGGCTCGTTTGTTATTAATGGTACTGAACGGGTTGTTGTGAGCCAGATTCACCGTTCTCCAGGTGTGTTTTTCAGCCATGATAAAAGCAAGACACATTCCAGCGGAAGACTGCTTTATTTTGCAAGGGTCATTCCGTCCAGGGGTTCATGGCTCGATTTTGAATTTGATACAAAGGATATTTTATATGTGAGGATAGACAGGAGAAAAAAGCTTCCTGCCACTATAGTGCTGAAAGCCCTTGGATATTCCAACGAGGCGCTCCTGAAAATATTCTATCCTGTTGAGCGGATCACAATAAAAGACAATACATTTATGAGGGACATAACTGAAATCCTTGTCGGGATTAAATCAACACAGAATATTGTTTCCCCGGAGACAAAAGATGTTATTGTAAAAGAGGGAAGTAAGATCACAAAAGTCGCCCTGAAAAAGATGGATGCTGCCGGCATTAAAACAATCCCTATATCAAAAGAGGAGATTACAGGAAGAATTACATTAAGTGACATAATCGACTCTTCGACGGGAGAAGTCATTCTCGAAGGTAATGAGGTTATAACAGAAGAAGTCCTTGAAAGTATTCTCTCCTTAAAAATAGATACCCTGAACCTGCTCTTTATTGACGATGTGCATTACCTGTCTTCACTCAGAGATACGCTGCTGACGGACAAGGTAAATACCCAGGATGAGGCCCTTATAGAGATATATAAGAAGCTCAGGCCGGGTGAACCGCCCACTGTAAACGCCTCAAGGAATTTATTCAGCGGCCTGTTTTTTGATCCCAAAAGGTACGATCTTTCCCCTGTGGGAAGGATGAAGCTCAATAAACGCCTCGGGCTTGATGTGCCGCTGGATACCAAGGTCCTTACCGACAAGGATATTATAGAAATTGTGAGGTATATTTTAGACCTTAGGACCGGCAGGGGAGAGGTGGACGATATAGACCATCTCGGCAACAGGAGGATAAGGGGGGTTGGGGAACTCCTTGAGAACCAGTTCAGAATAGGCCTTGTGAGAATGGAACGTGCTATCAAGGAAAAGATGACGCTTGCCGAACTGGAGACGGCAATGCCTCATGACCTTATAAATTCAAAGCCTGTCATGGCCACACTGAAGGAGTTTTTCGGTTCCAGTCAGTTAAGCCAGTTTATGGACCAGACGAATCCTCTTTCGGAAATTACCCATAAGCGGAGACTTTCCGCGCTTGGTCCAGGCGGTCTGACCAGGGAAAGGGCCGGGTTCGAGGTGAGGGACGTGCATCCCACTCACTATGGAAGGCTATGTCCCATCGAGACGCCTGAAGGCCCGAATATCGGACTTATTACATCTCTTGCCTCATACGCGAGAGTGAACGAATATGGTTTCATAGAAGTGCCTTACAGGCGCGTTCTAAACGGTAAAGTTACCGAAGAGATACAGTATTTTTCGGCTATAGACGGCGAAAAGTTTGTTATCGCCGAGGCGACTTCTCCGATAGATAAAAAAGGAGCGCTTATAGGTGAAACCGTGTCAGCGCGTGAAGGCGGTGATTTCCGCATGGTTACGCCGCAGGAAGTCCAGTTTATGGATGTATCGCCAAAACAGGTGGTTGGACTCTCGGCTGCCCTGATCCCGTTTCTCGAAAACGATGATGCCAACAGGGCGTTGATGGGTTCAAACATGCAGAGGCAGGCGGTGCCGCTTCTACAGTCCGAGGCGCCGTTAGTAGGCACTGGGATGGAATATGTGGCCGCGAGGGACTCCGGCGCGCTTGTGATTGCAAAGAGGCCTGGCATAATTGAGAGCGTCGATGCCTCAAGGATAGTTGTCAGGACTACAGGCGGTGACGGTGGTGTGGATATTTATACTCTGGTTAAGTTTCAGCGGTCAAACCAGGCCACATGTATAAACCAGAGACCGATCGTTAATGCGGGTGATAAGGTGGAAGCAGGGGACATCCTCGCGGACGGGCAGTCGACCGATCTGGGCGAGCTTTCTCTTGGAAAGAATGTGCTCGTAGCATTTATGCCGTGGGGCGGATACAACTTTGAAGATGCGATCCTCCTTAATGAAAGACTTGTTAAAGAGGACGTTTATACCTCGATACATATAGAGGAGTTTGAGGTTGAAGCCAGGGAGACAAAGCTCGGCACCGAAGAGATTACCCGGGACATTCCGAGTGTCGGGGAAGATGCGTTAAGAAATCTCGACGAGAGTGGAATTATAAGGATAGGCGCGGAAGTAAAGTCCAGGGATATTCTGGTGGGTAAAGTAACGCCGAAAGGCGAAACCCAGCTGACGCCGGAAGAGAAACTGCTCCGTGCGATTTTCGGTGAAAAGGCCGAAGAAGTCAAGGAGAGCTGTCTTTATGTGCCCCCGGGAGTGGAGGGTACCGTCGTTGACGTCAGAATATTTTCAAGAAAAGGCGTTGCCAAGGATGAGAGAGCAAAAAGCATTCAGGAAGACAATATCCAGAGGATGACCAGGGACATAGAGGAAGAAGTAACAATAATCAAGGAAGAAAAATTCAAGGAGCTGCGTAAATTGCTACTCGGCCAGCTTGCGGCGGAAGATATAAAACATCCCGGTACGAAAGAGGTTATATGCCCGAAGAAGAAGGAGATAACAGCTGAGCACCTCGATAGCATTAAGGACGAACAACTGGCTCATATAAAGATAGGGGATGTCAACATACAGGAGAAGATCGCGTCCATAAACAGCGAAACAAACCAGTATGTCCGGTATCTTGGATTGAAGTATGATGAAAAGGTTGAAAGGCTCAGGAAGGGGGATGATCTTCCTCCGGGCGTTAACAAGCTTGTAAAAGTCTTTATAGCCATGAAACGTAAGGTGCAGATAGGGGACAAGATGGCTGGAAGGCACGGCAACAAGGGTGTCGTCGCGATGGTAATGCCCGAGGAGGATATGCCGTATCTTCCTGACGGAACACCGGTTGATGTCGTGCTCAACCCGCTGGGAGTTCCGTCACGTATGAACGTCGGACAGCTATTGGAGAACCATCTTGGCTGGGCTGCCAATAAACTGGGATTGCATATGGCGACTCCTGTATTCGAGGGCGCAAAAGAGTCCGAGATAAAGGAGATGCTTAAAAAAGCGGGCTTGCCGGTGAACGGTCAGATACAGCTTCATGACGGCAGGACGGGCGAGCCATTCAAGAGGCACGTTACGGTCGGATACATGTATATGCTGAAACTGCATCATCTTGTTGATGACAAGATACATGCTCGTTCAATAGGTCCGTACTCACTGGTGACGCAGCAGCCTCTGGGCGGAAAGGCCCAGTTCGGCGGCCAGAGACTTGGCGAGATGGAAGTCTGGGCGCTTGAGGCTTATGGTGCTGCATACACGCTTCAGGAATTCCTGACTGTAAAGAGTGACGATGTTGCCGGCAGGGCCAGGATGTATGAAGTAATAGTAAAAGGTGATGCCACACTGGAACCGGGGGTTCCCGAGTCCTTCCATGTATTAATTAAAGAACTCCAGAGTCTCGGTCTTGATGTCGAGCTTCTGGAGAAAAAGAAAAAGGGGGAATAGATTGGCAGAAAACATTTACGCCATTTTTCAAAAACCGAAAAATCCCACTGATTTTGAGGCAATCAGAATAAAACTCGCTTCCAGTGAAAGGATAAGGGAATGGTCTTTCGGAGAGGTGAAGAAGCCGGAGACTATTAATTACCGTACCTTCAAGCCCGAGAGGGACGGTCTTTTCTGCGCCAAAATTTTTGGCCCGGTAAAGGACTGGGAATGTATATGTGGTAAATACAAAAGGATGAAGCACAGGGGTATAGTCTGTGACAAATGCGGCGTTGAGGTCATACAGTCAAAGGTAAGAAGGGAGAGGCTCGGGCATATAGAGCTTGCAACTCCCGTAGCCCATATCTGGTTTCTGAAGGGAGTTCCCAGCCGTATCGGGACCCTGCTGGATATGACGATGAAGAACCTCGAAAAGGTGCTTTATTTTGAGAGTAATATTGTGATAGACCCCATGGAGACCCCCCTTAAAGCTAAAGAGCTCCTGGGCGAAGAAGAGTATAAAAGGAAGACCGCTGAATACGGTACAAAATTCAAGGCCGGGATGGGAGCGGAGGCGATACGGGAGCTCCTGAAAGCCGTGGATCTTGAGGCCTTGAGCCTAGAGCTCAAGCTTAAGATAAAAGAGGCCTCTTCCCTGGGCGTGAAAAAGAAGCTTACCAAAAGGTTGAAGGTTGTAGAGGCGTTCAGAAAGTCCGGAAATAAGCCGGAATGGATGATAATGGATGCTATTCCCGTTCTACCGCCCGACCTCAGGCCCCTTGTGCCTCTGGAAGGCGGACGTTTTGCGACATCCGATCTCAATGACCTCTACAGAAGGGTCATAAACAGGAATAACAGGCTTAAAAGGCTGGTGGAATTAAAGGCCCCCAGTGTCATAGTTAAGAATGAAAAAAGGATGCTCCAGGAGGCGGTTGACGCGCTGTTTGACAACGGCCGCAGGAGCAAGGTGCTGAAGACGGCCACGAAAAGGCCACTGAAATCCCTTAGTGATATGATAAAGGGTAAACAAGGGCGTTTCAGGCAGAACCTGCTCGGGAAGAGGGTCGATTATTCAGGCAGGTCGGTTGTAGTGGTCGGTCCTGAACTGAAGCTTCATCAGTGCGGCCTGCCCAAGAGTATGGCACTTGAGCTTTTCAAGCCGTTTATATTCAGCAAGCTTGAGGAGAAGGGATATGCCACAACCATAAAGGCGGCAAAAAAACTTGCTGAAAAAGAGACCCCTGAAGTATGGGACGCCCTTGAAGAGGTTATCGCTGAAACCCCTGTGCTTCTGAACAGGGCACCGACCCTGCACAGACTCGGCATCCAGGCATTCGATCCTGTTTTAGTCGAGGGCAAGGCAATAAAACTTCATCCGCTGGTCTGTACCGCGTTTAACGCGGACTTTGACGGTGACCAGATGGCCGTTCATGTCCCGTTGTCTATTGAAGCGCAGATCGAGGCAAGGGTTTTGATGATGTCGGTAAATAATATCCTTTCCCCGGCCAATGGCAAGCCGATTCTGGTGCCGACACAGGATATGGTGCTGGGCATCTATTATCTTATGAAAGAGAGACAGGGTGCGCTTGGAGAAGGCAGGCTGTTTGCCGATGCTGAAGATGTAAGAATCGCTTATGATAATGGGAAGTTAAGCGAGCATGCAAAGATAAAAGTGAGAATGAACGGAGCATTTGTCGAGACTACCACGGGAAGAATTATTTTCAGTGAGATAGTGCCCAAAGAGATAGGATTTTCGATGATCAACAGGGATATGACGAAAAAAGAGCTGTCCAAGCTGATAGAATATTCCTATACAAAGGCCGGCAGGAGAGCTACCGTGGTATTTCTTGATAATCTCGAAAAACTCGGCTTTCATTACGCCACGAATTCGGGAATTTCGATATGCGTCTCTGATATGCATATACCATCCACGAAGCCGGCGATGATACATCAGGCGGAACAGGAAGTGATTGAGGTCCAGAAGCAGTATGCGGACGGACTGATAACCCAGGGTGAGAGGTATAACAAGGTTATCGACATCTGGGCGAAGGTAACCGAACGTATCGCCGACGAGATGATGAAAGAGCTTGGTGCTGAAGATGATCGAACTTTTCCCGAAGATGAACTCAAGGTGCGGAGGTCTTTTAACAGTATATTTATGATGGCCGATTCCGGAGCAAGGGGAAGCGCCGCGCAGATCAGGCAGCTTGCCGGCATGAGGGGCCTTATGGCAAAACCTTCAGGGGAGATCATAGAGACGCCGATCACCGCAAACTTCAGGGAAGGACTTACGCCCGTGCAATACTTTATATCGACTCACGGCGCCAGAAAAGGTCTTGCCGATACCGCGCTGAAGACTGCGAATTCAGGATACCTTACGCGCAGGCTTGTAGACGTTGCCCAGGATGTTCTTATCAGGGAGGAGGATTGTGGCACAACAGACGGAATAGCCGTGACTGCCCTGGTTGAGGGTGGCGAGATTATACTGCCGCTGGATGAGAGGATTTACGGGAGGTTTTCCGTTGATGATATAAAAGACCCGATTACAAGGAAGCTGGTCATCAAGAGAAATCAGGAGATAGACGAGGACTATACACAGAAGATCGTGGAAGCCGGCATAGACAGGGTCAATATCAGGTCTGTGCTGACATGCCAGTCTAAATTCGGCGTCTGCGCTAAATGCTATGGGAGAGATCTTGCAAGAGGAGTGACAAACGTTGAAGTCGGAGAATCCGTCGGAATAATCGCTGCCCAGTCCATTGGAGAACCGGGCACCCAGCTTACGATGAGGACATTCCATATTGGTGGCACCGCGTCAAAAGTCGTCGAACAGACGGTCCTTGAGGCGAGACACTCAGGCAGCATAAAGTTTATAAATATAAATACCGTTAAGAACAGGGAAGGCCTTCTCATCGTAATGAACAGAAACGGCAGTATAACAATAGTTGACGCCAGAGGCAGGGAGCGGGAAAAATACGCTGTTGTCTATGGCGCGAAATTGCGCGTTGTCGAAGGGGAGAAAGTCACGCCTGGACAGAGACTGGTTGAGTGGGACCCGTACTCCACTCCAATACTCACCGAACTGGGAGGCAGGATAGCCCTCGGCGATATCACCGAAGGCGCGACCGTCAGGGAGGAGGTTGATGAGACCACGGGACTTTCACGAAAAGTGATTATAGAATACGCGACTAATATGAGGCCGAGAATTTCAATCAAGGATGAACACGGCAAAGCGACACTGAAAATACCGGGCACAAACAATCTCGCACGGTATGTCCTTCCGTCAGGTGCACATATTCTTGTTGATAAAAATGATATTGTGGCTCCGGGAGATATACTTGCGAAGATACCCAGAGAGACGACAAAGACAAAGGATATAACCGGAGGTCTTCCAAGGGTTGCGGAGCTTTTCGAGGCTAGAAAACCCAAGGAACAGGCGTTGGTCTCGGAGATTGACGGTATTGTGGAATTCCGGAGTGCCCAGAAAGGCAAACGCGTTGTTGTTGTGAAGGGCGGCGAGACCACAAAGGAATACGATATCCCGAAAGGAAAACATGTCAGTGTTCATGAGGGAGACTGGGTGAAGGCTGGTGAACCGCTCATGGATGGCGCTGTAAACCCGCACAGCGTGCTTGATATCCTCGGCCCAAAGGAGTTGCAGAGTTATCTTGTTGATGAGGTGCAGAAAGTTTACAGGCTGCAAGGGGTTACCATCAATGATAAACACATAGAGGTTATCGTCCGGCAGATGATGAAGAAGGTCAGGGTCGAGGACCCCGGCGATACAACATTCTTAATCGGCGAACAGGTGGACAGAATGATCTTCCAGGATGAGAACAGCAAGGTGAAGGCCGAAGGCGGGAAACCGGCCCATGGTAAACCTTTACTTCTGGGGATAACAAAGGCCTCTCTTTCGACGGAGAGCTTTGTATCCGCCGCATCATTCCAGGAGACAACACGGGTGCTGACAGAGGCTGCAATCAGCGGAGCGGTCGATGAATTGCGTGGATTGAAAGAGAATGTGATTATGGGCAGGGTCATACCAGCCGGAACCGGCATGGATAAATACAGAAACACATTTGTGAAACGTGATCTTACGCCGCCGGTTATTGCCGAGCCGGTAACCGAAGAGTAGATTTCCATAAAACCTCCCTATCTCTTTTCGATCTGAAAAAGAGACAGGGAGGTTTTATTTTGTTGTGGTTCAGGGAACGCAAGACATGGCATGTCCGCTAACTCTTTTTATCCGCACTTTGTGAATCCGCAGCTATGACAGACAGCGCACCCTCCCTCATGTTCGACAGCTCCACCGCATTCAGGGCAGGCGCCAAGGAGCATCGTTGTGTCGTGATTTTTGCCGCCGTTGTCGTTACCGGCGTTTTTTGCGTCCTTCCGCATGTAGTTTTCCAACGCTTTAGCTATGGCGTCCGAACACGAGGTGATTTTCCCCCCTCTTGACCATGTCTGGTTATGGCAGGTTATGCCCTTGAGCTGGTTTATTATTACATCCGGTTCTATGTTGGACCGTAAAGCGAGGCTGACCAGTCTGCCGATGGCTTCCGACTGACTTGACGCGCATCCCCCCGCCTTTCCTATATGTGTGAACAGTTCAAAAAGCTGACCGTCTCCATCCTCATTAACCGTGACATAAAGCGTGCCGCAACCTGTATTCATATGCCTTGTTGCGCCCTTTATCGTCTCCGGCCTTTTCCTCGGTACGATCTTTGTACATGTGGGTTCTTTCGCCTTTTCTTCTTCTTTTTCTTTTTCTTTCCCCGTGGTAAGCACCTGGTCTTCCCTTGAACCGTCGCGGTAGACCGTAACCCCCTTGCAGCCGAGATCATATGCGGCCATGTAAACTTCCTCTACATCCTCTGTCGACGCGCTATTGGGGAAATTCACCGTCTTTGAGACGGCATTATCGACATATTTCTGGAATGCGGCCTGCATAGTGATATGTTCCATGGGATCTATGTCATGGGCGGTAACAAATACAGACCTGATCTCCTCTGGTATCTCATCGAATTCCTGGATCGATCCTTTCTCGGCAATTCTTTCCATGAGTTCTTTCGACCAGAAGCCGCGTTCCCTGGCCAGTTTTTCAAAGTAGGGATTTACCTCTATAAGTTTGGTGCCCTCCATCACATTCTTGACATAAGACACAGCAAAGAGCGGCTCTATGCCCGAGGAACACCCGGCTATTATCGAGAGCGTGCCTGTCGGAGCTATTGTTGTAACAGTGGCGTTCCTCTGCTTTATCTTTCCGTCGTAAATACTCCCCTGATAATTCGGGAATACACCTTTTTCTTCGGCAAGGGTCATTGACGCGTTTTTCCCTTCTCTCTGTATAAAGCCCATTACATCTTCCGCCAGCTCTATGGCCATGCTGGAGTTATAAGGTATACCCATCTGTATGAGCATGTCGGCCCAGCCCATAACTCCCAGGCCGATCTTCCTGTTTGTCTTTGTGGTCTCCTCTATCTTGTTTATTGGGTATTTGTTTACATCTATAACATTGTCGAGGAAATGGACCGCTTTCCATACGGTCTTTCCGAGTTTCTGATAATCCACTGCCCCGTCCGTTACTATCCTGGAGAGGTTTATGGACCCGAGGTTGCATGATTCATATGGAAGCAGCGGTTGTTCGCCGCACGGGTTGGTTGATTCTATTGACCCGGCTTCAGGCACCGGGTTGGATGCGTTTATCCTGTCGATGAATACAATGCCTGGCTCACCATTTTTCCATGCGTTTTTTATTATAAGATCAAAGACCTCTCTTGCCTTGAGTCGTTTTGTAACTTTTCTGGTTCGAGGATTGACCAGGTCGTATTCCAAGTTTTTCTTGACCGCCTGCATAAAAGAGTCGGTAAGCGCAACGGATATATTAAAGTTATTAAGCTTGGTGTTACAGTTTTTTGCCGTAATGAAGTGGAGGATGTCGGGATGATCGACACGCAGCATGCCCATGTTGGCCCCCCGCCTTGTGCCACCCTGTTTGACCGCCTCGGTTGCTGTATCGAATACAGTCATAAATGAGACCGGCCCCGATGAAACACCCTTTGTTGAGCCGACAATATCGCCGCCGGGCCTTAGCGATGAAAAACTGAATCCGGTGCCGCCCCCGGATTTATGTATGATGGCGGTATTTTTGACCGCCTCGAATATCGATTCCATTGAATCATCAACCGGCAGAACAAAGCAGGCGCTCAGTTGGCCGAGTCTCCTGCCGGCGTTCATGAGAGTAGGGCTGTTCGGAAGAAAATCCAGCGATGTAATCATTGAATAAAATTCTTCCTCCGTTAGCGTGACTTCCGCTTCTGATTTCCCATGGTTAAAGTCCGCAGAGCTGATGGTCCTGGCGATACGCCTGAAGAACTCCTGTGGGAGCTCAACTACCTTGCCCTCTTCATCTCTTTTTAGATATCTTTTTTCAAGAACTTTCAGTGAGTTCGGCTTGAGACGTATTATTGAAGCAGACCCTTCCATAAATAATTCCTCCGGTAGTTGTTAATTTTCATAAGTGTTTTGGCTGCTGCCCCCATGTGATCTCATCACAACAAATTGTAGCTGTAGACAATTAAAGCACAACATATGGTATATGTCAAGCTTAAAATAACCTTTCAGAAAGCCAAAATCAGCTTTTTTATTAACCGCTTGATTCTTAAAAATATTTTCGGTGAACTAGATGTGTATCAATTGTTAATTATTTCAGGCCGATGCGAAATCAGCATCTGCTTCCCGTGGTAAGCCGTTTTTTGTCCCCGGAACGGTAGACTTCGATTGCTATCTCGGGGCACATGTTAGCGCACATCGCGCACCCGGTGCACTTTTCCAAATGTATGGCGGCGGCGGGATAGTATCCGCTTTTATTGAACCTTTTCCTGATAACGATAACTCCCTCCCGGCAAGTTTCGATGCAATACTCGCAGCCCTTGCAGAGTTCGGTATCGATCCTTATCCTGCCCTTCATTCAGCTCTTTTCAGGAGTTCCTCCGCGTGCCTGAGCGATGTTTCTGTGATCTTTCCGCTCAACATTCGGGCGATCTCGGCGGCCCGCTCTTTACCTGTAAGTTCCTTTATTGCGACCTGAATACTATTGTTTTTATCGCTCTTTTCGATCTTCAGGTGGAAATCTCCAAAACTGGCTATCTGGGCGAGATGCGTGATGCAGAGAAGCTGATGTCTCCGGGATATCATATTAAGCTTTCTGCCGACACCCTCGGCTGTTTTTCCTCCTATGCCCGCGTCGACCTCATCAAAGATAAGGACCGGCATATTGTCGACATCAGCGAGAATACTCTTCAGTGCGAGCATAACCCTTGAAAGTTCCCCTCCCGAGATTATTTTTGATAACGGTTTGGGTTGTTCGCCCTGGTTAGCGGAAAACAGAAACTCTATTCTGTCCATGCCGTATGGGCCGACCCTGTATTTACCGTCATCGCCGGTCTCCTGTCTTATATCGATCCTGAACCCCGGGCTGTCGATCGACAGTTCCCTGAGATTGTCTTTTATTAACTCTTCAATCTCAAGCGCTTTAATCTTTCTCTTTTCAGAGAGAGAGGCGGCGGCATCCATCATCGCCTCTTCTTTTGAACTGAGTTCCGCCTCCAGGACAGCCAGCCTTTCGTCGGAGAATTCAAGGCCCTTCAGTTCTTCCTCTGCGCTGTCTCTGTATTGCAGGATTGCATCGATCCCGTCTCCGTATTTTCTTTCGAGCTTCCTTATCAGCTCAAGCCTCTCCTCGACCGTATCCAGCCTGCCGGGATCAGCGTCATACCTGTCCCTGCGGCTTCTGAGTTCAATTGACGTTTCCTCGATCAGGGGCCTTGCGGACTCAAGCGCGTTCAGCGCGTCTTCCATGCTGTTATCTATTGCCCGCATATCCTTTAAATCAGATATGGCGCTTGAAAGCATTTCTATGCATGCACCCTCGGAACTGTATAACGATGAATAGGATGTTTCCGTCAGCTCCTTTAATTTGTTGAGGTTTGCGGCTATATTTCTTTCTTCTTCAAGTGTTTCTTTTTCGCCTGGATTAAGGGATGCGGCATTAATCTCGTCTATCTGATACCTGAGCAGGTCAAGTCTCCGGGCCCTTTCCCTGACCTGTTCCTTTAAGTTATTGAATTCATCCTTAAGCGCCTGTGTCTCTCTGAAAAGCGACTCCACCTTTTCCCTTTCGGTCTGGAGCTTTCCATGGGAATCAAGGAGCGTCCGCTGCTTTTCGGGTCTGACCAGGCTCTGGTGCTCATGCTGGCTGTGGACATCGACAAGGGATTTGCCGAACTCGGAAAGCGTCTGCAGTGTCACCATGGTGTCATTAATATACGCTCTGCTCTTTCCGCCGGAGGAAATTGTCCTCCTGAGAACAAGGCCATCCGAGAGGTCTATACCGATGTCGGGGAAGGAGCTGTAATCGTCCGGTTCGAAATATGCCTGTACCGACGCCTCTTTTTCTCCTGATTTGATCAGATCGGACTGCGCCCTGTTACCAAGTGCGAGGCCGAGCGCATCGACTATTATTGATTTGCCGGCGCCTGTTTCGCCGCTGAGTATGTTAAGCCCTTTATCAAACCTGACAGACAGGTTATCAATGATGGCGAGGTTTTTGATTTTCAGCTCTTTAAGCATGGTCCCAAATGTGAAAACGTTACACTTAAATATAGCACAAAAGACCGGAAAATATGGAGGAGACCGGCCACTGCCGTTTATCGGGAAATACGGAGCGCGCGCAATTTCAGCTCTTCCAAAGGCTTAGGAGACCTGGATCAGACCGGAATATATTCCGGTCTGATATTTGACAGGTGTATTCTTCATTATTGCCTGATTACCCTTATCTGTCCGGTCTTTTCTATGACAAGCTCGGGATGCCGATGGTATCCTATTCGTACATGCTCAAGCTTGACGATTGACCCGTTTTCCGGTTTCATTTGCTTATCTTTAAAATAGAGTTTGATCTTACGGTTATCGGCGTAATAAAAATGTCCCTGCCTGTAAACGCCCTTGATTTCCGGTATGACTTCGCTCTGAAGATCGGGTCCGGATAAATCCACCGAAGTCTCGGTAAACAGGTACGGCTCAAGGTCAACCGCTTCGCCGGTTTGCCTGATGTCGCTGATCCCCGTGATTTCACGGAGTCCGTAATAGTTATATAGCATTGTCACGGCTAAATTATAGATTTTACCGTATTCAAGGGCTCCTCCCGCCTTGTAAACAAAAATAGCCCGTCCGTTCTTTTGTTTTATGATCGCGTTATTTCCATGCCTGTAAATGACGGCGCAGTCCTCCATGCGGTAGTTGACCCTTCCGGCGCTTGATGTATAAAGACCGGCTATGCTGGTTTCCCGAACCTCTGAAGACTCGGTGCCGGAGGCAGCGGGATTGTCGGCGCTGAAATAAAAGGGAGCGGTCGAGAAATCCGCGAAGACCGGAAGGTGGTCCGAATAGCCCTCACCAAGGTGTTTTCCCTTGCCGCCTTTTGCCTTCTGCCAGCGATATATGGTGTTTCCTTTAAACAGATAGTCCGGATCGAACCTGTCAAACGAGTTATCGATGTAGGAAATTCCCTTGTCGTCATAAAGACCCCTTGAAAGGATAATACTGTCAGGGCTGTTTTTATCACCAAAAAAGGTGTAAGACCAGCGTCTGGTATTTTCTAGTTCAAGCCAGAGGTTATAGAGGTATTCATTTTCGGCCTGTTTTGTCAGTATCGCTTCGCTGACCATCCTGGAGTCTTTAACGGTCTTCAGGACATGATTAATTCCGGTAATCCCGGCGGTATTGTTTAGTCTTCCGGACCTGACAAAGGTTTCATACTCGTTATAGTTTGAATTAAAATCACCCACCAGCATGAAGTCGGCATCTTCCTCCAGGCTGTCGATCTCATCCTTTAGCCGTTCTGCGTAGGCGATTCTGAGGCTTTCCGGACCCCGTTTTGATTTCCAGTGATTAACAAACAGGACCAGGGGAGTTCCCTCGATATCAATAGTCACCTCAAGAATATTCCTTGTGAATTTGCCGCCGATCCTTAACTCTTTTTTCTCAATAATAGGAAACTTCGACAGAATGGCGCATCTTATCGCGCCGCCGCGGAAACTTGCGATCTCGAAATAAGGATAATCCACTCCGGACTCTTTAAGCTTCTTCCTGAGAGCGGTAAGGGCTTTTTGTGACTCGATCTCCTGCAGCGCAACGATGTCCGCGTGCAGGTCTTTTATGACCGCAGCTATGTTGGTGACCTTGATTTCGAAGGTCTTCGTGTTCCAGCCATATCCTGCATTCGGAATATATTCCTTGTATTCCGTGCCGGCCCGTGTGAGATCGAAGAGGTTCTGGACATTATAGCTCGCCACCCTGAAGGTTCCGGCTTCCAGGGGTGTAATAAAACAGAGCAGGATGATGATGCAGGACAGGCCCAGTTTCAATTTATGCCTTTCTATATTTTTATTAGCGACAGATGAATGCGCTTCGCCAAATCTGCCCGACGCATCCATCGCGAATACTTTGATTCCTCCGTATATTTTAACAAAAGATTGCCAGTTTCGTGATAAAACCTTTTACATGCCTTAAGCGATATCCCGGTATCCACCCGTCTTAAGGGAGCGTATACCCGTTGCCGGCGAACTGAATATTGGCCGGGTCTTCACAACGCGGAGGTGATACAGCGTGCACGCCGCGGCATTCAGGGCATCTGCCTACAAATGTTTTCAGGATGAAGGCCTCTCCGCACCCCTGACATTTAGTTTTTAGTCCGCCGTTGGGAATTGGCTCATCCTTGATTGCGCCACCATGCGCGTTAAAGACAAATTCCACGAGTTCCCTTCCTTCGGAAAAGGGGCCTCCTCCTCCGTTGCCGCAGCTGCCACAAGTTCCCATTTGAATACCTCCTGAAGCATTTTGTATGTTTTATCTTATAATTCTACTGGTATGATGACTCAATGTATATGAGATATATCATGGAATTCATTATTTTTATCAATGCCGCGTATTGCCAACCCCGATATTTTCCCTTGACAATGGTCATTTTAACAGGTAATTTAAAGTGCCTACGGAAAGGTCAGGAATGCATATCCCGATATGGCCGCAAAGAAACACCTGGCTATGGTTCCCGGCCTGGTGAATGCCATATAACCGGAAAATATGCGTAAGACCTAATGAATTTCATACAATACTAAAGGGATTTAAGGAGGAGACAGGATGGATATAGAATTTCACTATCATATCACCTATATCCTGGCAAAAAAGGCCGGGTTCAAGAAAAAAGATTCTTTCCTTATTGCTTACTCAAGCCAGTATGTGGATGATAACAACCTGCATTATTACATTAATTTCAAGGACGGCGCATATTTCATGAATGAGGTATCACAGACTATGGATATAACAAAACCCTCCTTCAAGAGGCAGAAGATATATCCCTTATTCCACTTTGTGCCCGGAGACCCCGACAGTCCGACAGCACGAAGGAAAGATAAGAAGAAGCATCCATTCAACACTACTCCCGACAATGAAAACGCAAGACACCTGTTTGATAAAGCCATTTCAAGTGATAACCTGTACCGCATAGGGATAGCCACACATGCCTATGCCGATTCATGGTCCCATCAGAATTTCCTCGGGCTGTCGCATGAGTTTAATGCCATGCCGATGTGGGCGATCATCCCGAACATAGGCCATGCGGATGCCCGCCACGAGCCGGACAAGGTCGACAACCGGTGGAAAGACGCGCGCCTGGTTGAGGAGAATGAAGTGATCGAGAACAACCAGCGTCTTTTAGATGCGGCAGAGCAGATATTTTCAGGATTCTGGCGTTATCTTAACCCTGGCGTGGATGCCGGACGCGGCATGCGGAAATGGCAGACTCTGAAGGAAAAATTAAAGGATGCCATGGATGAGAGTTATCTGTTCGGTTCGGATGAACGCGCCAGGATCAAGGCATACCGCGGTATCATTAATGATATTCCGGAATACGACAAGAATAAGTGGCGTTATGAAGCAGTGGAGAAGAGGCCGTTTGAGACCGATCTGTTCGACCGCTACTGGGCCAAAGATGAATTCAGGGAGTCAAGGTGGTGCAAATTCCAGGAGGCGGTGCAGGAACATCGCGAACTAGCGCTGACCAGGCTCAAACCCATTTATAAGGAGGCCGGGCTCCAGATATAGCTCCATATCCTCTTTAATTTCAGGCATGCAGTCAGGAAGCCCCTCCGGAATCTCCCTCCCGGTAATCCTGCGTTTCAATATGCCCCCTGGATTATATGGAAGCAGCCGGTATGTATTACAACCCGATTCCTTCAGAAAACCGGCAATCCGGGTGAGGTTTTCAGGGACTGCCGTGATACCTGGAATGAACGGTATTCCGGGAATGACAGTCAGAGAATCTTCCCGGAGCAAATGATCAAAATTACACAATATCCGCTGATTGCCTCTGCCTGTATATCTCCTGTGCAGGTCCTGATCGATAAATTTGATGTCATATAAAATCAGGTCGGCGTATGGAAGAACCTTTTCTTTAAAGACTGAGAGATCAAAGTATCCGGAGGTCTCGATCGCGACATGGATATCTGCGTCTTTAAGCCTTTTCATGACCTCACCGGCATACTCCATATACAACATGGGCTCGCCGCCTGAAAAGGTCACACCACCGCCTGATGTATCATAGAATATTCTGTCTCTTTTCAGGATTTCGAGTAATTCGGCAACAGTATAGTACCGGCCGACCTTCTTTAAGGCCAGAGAATGGCACTGTTCAGCGCATCTGCCGCACCCGAGGCAGATTTTCCGGTCGAGCCTTTCCCCAGAATCCAGCTTAACCGCGCCTTCCGGACAGGCCTTTGCGCAGGCGCCACAGCCTATGCAACGATTCGGATAAAAGGCGATTTCCGCTTGGGGGTTCATTGATTCAGGGTTATGGCACCAGACACAACTGAGCGGACAGCCCTTAAAAAATATGGTCGTCCTGATACCGGGGCCGTCATCAAGCGCGTAACGGCGGATATCGGATATTAAGGGGAACATTTGTCCGCGTTCATCTTAACGCCCCGTGAAATTCATGGATATGACCTATAGTCCGCCGGTTGTCATTAACTGCAGGTGTTTGGCCATATAGGCGAATTTACTCAGATAGTTGAGGTTCCCTGTATAGGTTACATCCTGGTTCAGTATTGCCTGCAGTATGTCCGGCTTGGGTGAGAGCAGGAAGTTCTTAAGCGCCTTGTGGTCTTTAAAGATCACGGTAACATTAGTGCCGTCAATCTCTTTTTCCAGAACCTTCATCTTTCCGTTCCTGAAGACGGCTGCCACGGTGATCCCGGAGTCCCTGCTTTTAAAAAGGTATCTGGCATTGAAATCTTTGATGTTCCGCCTGAAATCCCTGTCAAGATAGAACATCAGACTCATCAGATTCAGGAGTAGTTGTAAGAATTCCTCCGCAAATTCAGACTGGAAACAATTTGCAAATTTATTCCTGAACCTCTTCGCTCTGAAATTGCGGAAGAAAAAGAGATTCGAAATTGATTCAAGCATTTACTCCTCCTGTTTATCTAACATTACGCCGCATAAAATCCAGGCATATCAGAAGCCCGGGAACGGCACGGCCTTACCGGTTCTCAGGTTATATTCAGTCCTTGTTATAAGTTCGTCCTTCATCTTGTCGTTCAGGTCATTAAAATATGCAGAGTAGCCCGAAACCCTTACCATCAGGCCCGGATCTTTTTCAGGGTGTTTTTTCGCATCGAGAAGGGTCTCATAAGACATGATGTTGAACTGCACCTGCAGGCCTCCGAGACGGAAGTATGCCTCTATGGTCTGGCCGAATTTCTCCAGGTCGTCCCTGCCTTCAACAGTCGTATATTTCAGGTTCAGCGCCTCACCCCCGGGTATGCAACGGCTTCCCAGCCCGGCAACAGCATTCAGGCACGCTGTAAGCTCCTTCGCAGCTCCCGACACCGGCGTAATTCCGCTGGCAAAGGCCTCACCGGACTTCCGCCCATTGGGCAGGGCGCCTGCGAGCCTTCCCTGTCCGGAATGATTGGTCATAGTCCAGTAGGCGGGCCTGTACCGCCCCCCTCTGTAATTCGTATAGCCTTGATAGGTCTCATACAAAAAATGTATCAGGTTTTGTGAATTTTTAACGGCAACCGGATCCTCAGTGCCGTATTTAGGGGTTTTATTGACCAGATACTGGCGCAGCTTCTCATAACCCGCGAAATCTACTCTTATTGCATCGAGAAGCTCTGAAATCGTACATTCCTTATCTATGAAGACAGCCTTTTCCAGGGCATTCAGAGAATCCACTGTGTCCGCGAAACCGATATGCGTGGCGCCTGAAGAGTTGTAAAGAGCTCCCCCATATATCAGGTCCCTGCCTTTTTCCATAGGACCTTCAAAAAAAGCGGACAACAGGGGTGTGGGTATAAGTTCCTGATGGATTCTTCCGAAATATTCATTAAGCTGGACGGCCTCTCCAATAAGCCACGTCAATTGTTTCTCGAATGCCTCCCGGAGTTCCTCGAAACTCTTAAACCCTGCCGGATCACCCGACACCGGGCCTATCTGTTTATCGCCCGTCACAGGTCTTTTCCCGTTGTATAATGTCAGTTCAAGCGGGGCAACGAGGTTAAGCATTATGGAACTCGACGCGTCATAGCTCCTGCCGCTGCTCGAAAGCTCCACGCAGCCGATGATAGCGTAATCCCTTGCGTGCTCTGTCCGTGTGCCCTGAGCTTCGAGAATCTTTATGTCCACAACGTCGTTATGAAATGCAGGGACTGCCTTTGTATTTACGATAACCTCGCTCACCCTGTCACGGTATTCCTTTGTATTTTTCTCATAGTGATAACGGGCGTTCATACTTGGGTCCCTGGTCTTCAGCAGTTCAGTAACCTTCAGCATTATATAGGTAAGATCATTGACGGCATCCTCTTCTTCAGTGTCAATCCCGCCGAGTGTTACGGCCGGGGCCGTCCCTGCGCCTCCCCAGAGTTCCTCTGCTGTTTCAGGAACGAGGTTCACATTATCGGCAAGTTTCAACCATAAAGAGCCGGTCAATTCTATCGCCTCCCTGACTGTCAACCTGCCTTCATCTATATCTTTTTTATAGAATTCGTACAGTATCTGGTCCAGCCTTCCCGGACTCATTGCCATATTGATATTCTCGGCATGTATTGCTATATGGATCAGCCAGAGGGAATTGACGGCCTCGCGGAAGGTGGTGGCAGGCCCGGCAGGTACCTTGCCGCAGACAGCAGCCATCGCCTGGAAGTTCTGCTTTCTCCCCCGGTCCTTTTCAGCTTCCGCAAGTTCCGACGCCTTCCGGCCGAGGTTTGCGGCATAGTTAATAATCCCCTGCATGGCGATCTGCACAGCCCTGTAAAAATCGATCTTTTCCTGATCTTCGCCTGAAAGCGCCCCCTTCTGCCTGATTCCGGTCTCTTTTGATGCAGCCTCTTCGATTATATAGTTTAATCCCTTCTCAAGCACCTTTCTGAAGTCCGGCACAGTGTGGGAGATACAGCCTGCCTTGCTGGCGATAAAGAAGACAAACTGTTCAAAAAGCCTCTGGCAATCAGGGTTGTTGTAGCGATTCCTGGCAACTTCCATCACATTGCCGTCCATCCAGAAAGGAAAGATTTCAAGATTCAACACATCAGCGTCTTCTTTAGTGAGTTGCTGCGGGTTTTTCCCCCTGACGCTGATGGTCTCAAGCTCGGGCCATATCGCCAGACCGGTCAACTCCGGGTATATCGGCGCGCCCATGACCTTTGTGGTTGTTGTGCCGGCCAGCAGGTTGTCATCCGGGAACAGAGGTTTCTTGTTGGACAGAAAATAGTTTATAGCCTTTGCCTGTCTGATAACCGGTGGGTCATCCGGGTCTGCCTTGTCCCTCAGATACACGGTTATATACTTTGCCCTCTCGATGCATATCTCGCTCTTTGACGCAAAGTGGAGATCTCGCAGATCCCTTAAAAGGTCTAGATTCCCGAGGTGATAGTCTCTCAGGCTTATATCGTCTATAGTCACTTTATTCATCGGCTCACCTGAATTATATAAATCTTATATATCGGAATCAAAGGAGATAAACTCCCTGATAGCGTGCCATTCGTCATCCATAAGCATAAAATATCCGAAGTTCCCGTATTTATAGACCGATGGGTCTTTGTCCGGACTATAAGCTGTTTCCGGTTTTGTCGAATACAGGAGCTGGCCCAGATACAGTCCGTCGGCTATCCTGACCAGTTCATCTATGCAGAGATGGTCGGGCGGCATGGTATGTAATCCAGGCCACCGGTAGTTAAACTGCAGAACTTCTCTGCCGTTGTTCTCAGGGTTGATGGATTTACTGTTAGTAGCGATAAAGTAGAAACTCTTCACATAGATGTCTTCGTTCTTCTCATTTTCGTCAGGATACTCCACCGCCATCCCTGTTTTATCCAAGTGTTCTATAAACGCTGTGGCGGGTAGGGACAGTCCAAGCTCTTTTCTGTAAGTATTGTTTCCCAGGATAATAGTATCCTTGTCCTTATAATATATTGCATCGTCTCCTATGTATTTTTTTATCGCGTCGGCTGAACTCATGGTGAAAGTCTTACCTGTCCAGGGTGAAAAAGGCCTTACAGCCGGATAAATATCGTTCAGGACACTCCTGTCAAGCGCCTTGAGTAAACCGCCGTTCTTAAAAGAGGCAACTCCGCCATGGAGAAACCCGCTTATTCCGTCGGGCCGTTCTCCGCACATAAAAATAGAATGCAGCCTGTCGAAGTACTCATCTTTGTAATCCGGTTTTTTCTGTATATCTTCATAAATGTCCTGGAGATAGTGCAGTATAGTCGGACGGTCGCCCATCTCAGCCTGGATGGCCTTGCACCCGGTGGAGTCTGTAAAGCGGAAGGTTCTGAACTTTTCGGGCAGGTTATCGGCAAGATTGTACGCAAGTTCGGGGAAAAGCCTGTTCTTTTCGTCAAGCCAGGTGTCATCCATCAGCAGGAAATACCCGAAGTTCCTGTAACGGTAATCCTCTTTTGCGACTCCAGGATCATAGTCTTTTAAAATGTATTTCATTTCAGTGGCATAATAGAGTTTACCCAGATAAAGTCCTTCTGAAATCTGGACGATCTCATCAATCAGAAGCCTGTTGGGGAGCTTATTACCCAGTTTTTTCCACCTGTAGTTAAGGGCCATCACCTCTTTCCCGTGATGTTCGGGGTCAACCGACTTTTCATTCTTTGCGATAAAGAATCCGCCCCTGGCATGTATCCATGATCTCTCCCTGTCTTCCGGTTCCGGCACTTCCTCCATATCCATAACAGCTGCAAGTATGTAGTTCGACAGATTATTTACAAACCGTTTATTGTCCTTGCGGAAAGAATTTATCCCCAGGTAGGCGGTCTCATCCTTGCTGTAAAAACCTTCTGTCATCTCCTCCAGCTTTTTCTTCTCCAGCTTATTAAAGTTTTTTCCGGCCCATGGTGATGTCTTTGACAGGACCCTGCCGTACAGGACCTGGAGAATATCGAATTCCCTGCCGATATTGAGTTTTTCGCGGGTGTCGTTAAGGAGGCTGTATATATCGGTCCCCGTCCTAAGACTCATAGTAATACCATGGAGAAAACCGTCCATATTCCCGGGAGTCTTCCCGCAGATGAAAAGCCTGTCCAGTTTTTTATCAATATCCCCGTGCGAAGCGCTGCGGTCCAGTATATCCGTGTAGTAATGCATAAGCTCTAAAGGAGTTTTTTTGCCCTTAAGATCTTTCTGTATCATCTCTGAAAATAACGGATCTTCTTTATTACAGGAATCGTCAAGGGTAAAAGGCCGCAGCAGGCCGGGCTGTTCAGTCCGGCCAGTGTTTTTACCGGCTTCTTCCTCATTACAGGAAAATAAAAATATTATTGACAATACAATAAATAGAATCCTTGTCTTCATGATAAAGTCTCCTGTTATTTTTGCTGGTTTGAAGGACTTGAAAATTATAACTTTTTTTAAATGAAGTGTCGAGAGATTTCTCGGCATATTCAGCAATGATGAATTTCGTTTCCTGAAAACCGGAGATCTCCTGATTGAGCCTGAAGTTCGACAAAATTACCTGAATGCAGGCATAAACTGATCCAGGTATTCACAGAAAGACCGGCTGACCACGACGGAGGGCGTCAGGAAAGTCAGCTTGCGCCTGTCTTTCCGATTAAAACAGAACAACGCGCGTGACTGAGTATCCTTCTCGATACACTGCCCAGCATTCCTTTTATCCCCTTCAAGCCCCTGCATCCAACTGCGATTATGTCTGCGTTTAATATCTCCGCGGAGTCGAGTATCTCTATTGAGGGGTCTCCAATTTTTGTGAGGCTGTCTATTTTTTTAAATCTCCGGCTAAAGTATGGCCTCGTTTCATCGATAATCTTCTTCGACATTTTAAATTCCGCGGTCCGTGACCTGGCCACATCCTCTTTAATTTTATCGCTGATTTCGAAGAAGAACCTTTCGGGTATATCGGAGATAGCGGAATTTACCACATTCATAATCATCAATTCCGTATCTTCCGGAAAAGGTATCGAGGCCAGAAGGGATGCGGTTGAAGCAGCAGAGTCGGAACCGTCTGTAGCAAACAGTATTCTTATTGGCCCCGACATCTCCTCCATGGGGGCGTTCACCACCAGGACGGGCTTTGATGAATTGATTGCAACAGACCTGGCTACGCTTCCGACGAAGAAAGATGTTATGCCCTTTATCCCCTTCGCGCCCACCACGATCAGGTTGGTATCATATCTCGCAGCCACATCCATAATAGCCAGGTCGGGATACCCCTCTTCTTCCGCAACAGTAATTCCGGCCTTGACAGGCTTAAGGATATTTACCGATGCATCGAGTATTTTTGGAGATATCTGCTCCTTGAAATATTTAAGACTTTTATAATGGGATTCCATATCATCCTGAAAAGGGACCCAGTTGGTTACATGCAGAACCGTAACCTCGTCGCTTGACGATAAATCGAGTCTGGTCAGAAATTTTGCCGCGACCTCAGCGTGTTCCGACCCGTCGGTGGCCAGTAATATTTTCATCTTTCTCACCTCTTGGATTGTTATATTTTAATCATATCATATATTCCGGAGATCAGCCATAGATATGTACCGAGTGTATGTACCGGGAAGACCATAAACAGGAATATATTCTGATGAGTTTATTGGTGGGTGGTTTGTGAGTCATTCCCTCGAAGCCTGTTCCATAGGGCGATAAGCGGGGAACCAGAGTAAGAAGGCGTTGTCTGTTGATCAGACAACGCCTCTTTTTTTCTGGATTACACCTTCGGGGTTAAATGCAAACTGTAAGTATTTTCCTGACCGCATCCGGCTGAGTCGCTATCAGGCGCAGTTCATCGTCCGTCAGGGGTTTCTGTGTGTGAAGGTTTGCGTATTGCGCGAGTTCCAGCACATTCCGTGCTTCATCATCGGTCTCAAAGTGTATACCGAGTTTGTCATAGACATGTCTGAAACCCTTGATCCCTCCGTATTCACCGGTAGTAATGATTCTCCCTGTTTCAAAAAGTTCAGGTTCTCCCCTGCCGACGTCCTCGGGGTCATATAGTTCATAATTTCGCCTGTCTTTAAGGGCGCCGTCCGCATGGATCCCTGATTCATGGGCAAACGCGTTTGCCCCGACGCCGGGCTGATTTATAGGGATAGGCAGCCCGAATGCGAATGACGCGTATTTAGCTATCCTCCATGATTTCTTCAGGTCCACGCGTTCATCAAGGTGCTCCATTTCTTTTAACCCGTGAGAGAACTTGAGTGCAAGTATTATAGAGACCAGATCGCAGTTTCCGCAGCGTTCGCCGTAACCGTTTATCGTGGTGTTGATATATGTATCAACACCGTTTTCCACCGCTCCCTGCGCGCCCGCGCAGGATACGGCTTCCGCCATTCCGAGATCATTATGGCAGTGCATTTCCAACGGGAACTTCGTGGCGGCCGAAAGTTTGTTTATCCTTTTATATATGGTAATGGGGTCGTCGGTTCCGAGCGTGTCACAGTACCTGAAACGGTCGGCTCCGGCCTCTTTTCCGGCAAGTACAAAATCGATAAGCCTTTCAAGGTCGGTCCTTGACGCGTCTTCAGCATTTATGCCGATGGTTTCGATCCCGAGATCCTTTGCAATCTTAACGGATTCGATCATGGTTTTCAGGATATCATTCCAGGTCTTTTTGCCCTGGAACTTTCCCTGGATCATTATCTCCGACGTGGATACCGACATGTTTAAATGTTTTATATCAGGACAGTTGTTATGCGCGAGAATCACGTCTTCCGGTACGGCCCTGCACCATCCCTCGAGATGTATGTTTTTTATAACACCTCTTTTGGCAAGGTCGAGATTCGCGTTAATATAGTTCACTTCCTGCTTTAATGCCGGAAAGCCTATTTCGCTCTGAAAGATTCCCATCTCATCGAGATAGATATTCAGCATCGTCTTCGCTAGTTTTGGAAGGAGGATGCGTGAAGTCTGGACCCCGTCCCTGTTTGTTACATCTATTAAAAATACTTTTCCTGTCATATTTCCTCTCTTTGTTGTTGTAAATTTAAGGATATTTCCAGATAATACTCTACTGCCCGTCAGCGGAGATACTCTATTATAATCCATATAATAAAATAATGTTGACTGCTATTATATAACAAAGGACTGGAAAAGATAAAGCTACTCTGTTAAAATGAAGACCTGTGTTTTTGGAGGTGTTTGATGGAATTTAAAGAGCAGACTGTTATGGTGACCGGCGGTGCCCGGGGGATAGGCAAGGCGATAGCGGAAAATTTTGCGGGAAAGGGAGCGAATCTGGTCATAGCGGATATATCACTGGAAGCTGCTGAAGCGACTGCCGGGGAGATAGCTGCTCAAGGCGTAAAAGCCAGGGCGTTGAAGCTGGATGTATCAAAGTCAGCGGAGATAGAAAACGCGTTCAGTGCCATCGTAAAAGAATTCGGGAGGATCGATGTTTTAGTCAATAATGCCGGAATCACCAGGGATTCACTTATATTGAGGATGAAAGAGGAAGACTGGGACACGGTTATTTCGGTCAACCTCAAGGGAGTTTTTCTCTGTACTAAGGAAGCCGTAAAGATAATGGTTAAGCAGCGCTATGGAAGGATCGTCAGTATCGCTTCGGTTGTTGCTTTCATGGGCAATCCGGGCCAGGCCAATTACGGTGCTTCAAAGGCGGGCATAATAGGACTCACAAAGACGACTGCGCGGGAATATGCGTCCAGGGGCATAACGGTCAATGCCGTGGCACCTGGATTCATCGCGACGGCCATGACGGACGAGTTGAATGAAAATATAAAGCAGGAAATGTTAAAATCCATACCAGCCGGGAAATTCGGGTCGGTGGCCGATGTCGCTAATGCCGTTGTCTTTCTCACATCACCGGATTCGGGATATATAACGGGACAGGTCATACATGTCAATGGCGGTATGTATATGTGAAAACGGGAGGCCGGCACCTGGAAGAATTATTATTTAAGTACCTATAAATATAATTGTGTCTTTTAAATTATCAGATTAAATCGGAGGTTAATTAATTATGGAAGAAGAAGTAAAAGAGATTATAGCAAAGCAGCTTGGAGTTAATGTCGCGGATGTTACCCCGGATGCTTCATTTGTCGAGGACCTTGGCGCCGACTCACTTGATACAGTCGAACTCGTAATGGCGTTCGAGGATACCTTTAATATCGAAATACCCGACGAGGACGCGGAAAAGATCACAAAGGTTAAAGACGCAGTGGAATACATTAAAAACAAACAGGCTTAAGACTTAATGACTAAAAGAAGAGTTGTTGTAACAGGGCTGGGGCTTATAACCCC
>VAPF01029582.1_pt1 | contig 29447 bp, 28 predicted proteins | sample 3393931 | NCBI WGS metagenome assembly VAPF01 (sample SAMN08290437, study PRJNA428436) | hydrothermal vent metagenome | isolation source: Deep-sea hydrothermal vent chimney | place: Atlantic Ocean: South-mid Altantic Ridge | depth 2773 m m | reverse complement strand
GTAAAAAATCTTTCATGGTCATGAAGGGTAATCAATAACACTTTATTTTTCAAGAAAATGGAATGTGGTTTAAGCCTAATTCTCAATCGCTATGGGTATATTCCCTCTAAACCATGGAATAATTTCTCCCGGAAATGGTTCTCGCACATCCTGAATATCGTCAATATCAATTTCAGTTTCGCTATCAACAAAATCAATTGGGCCAATATAAGTTCGCCATCTTTCCGAAATTTGACAAACTAAATTTATATATTCCGGCAATGAATCTACCTCTATCTCTGGCAAATAGCTCACATCAATTTGGTTTTGGTATTCCTTCACAATTTCACCTTTTTATGTAATTATTTCTATAAATAAAATATATACGCTCAATATACCGATTGTCATGCAGGAATAAGGGAGCGATAGCCTTTACTGATAGTGCTTATTACAAATACTACAACACGAGAACTGGCCCCTACATCATACCTCCAAGCTTATCAGAACAAACTTCTAATAACCGCCTAAGCTCATTAACAATTGGCTCTAGTGCCATTTCTTTTGGCCCGCCCCGCTCTTCGGTTATAAATACTGAATCAGCAATTAAATATACTCTACGCACTACCCATCTTTGTTGATCAAGATAATCATATTCTTCTCTGTTTTCATAGACAGATTCGAGCATTCCTTTGCCCTCACTTTCTAGCCAGTTATCCATCCTTTCGTCAAGGTGCTCCATAGCATTCCTAGCATCACGATCATTCAAAGCACTATTTGTATCTGTTTCTAGGTGACTCCTTAATTATCTGGCTCTATCTTTTGATATTTTCTGCCTAGAACTTGGTGCATATAACAGTTTTAACACCATGCCGAAATGGGACAAAAAACTTTGAAGAAACATCCATGCCTCTCGGCTTTGGCGAGAATTTGGATCATTAACTATGTTCAATAATGTTTGATAATTGGACAATGCTAGTTGCGCATGGATATACGTTTCTTCGGTATATATGTGTAGTTGCTCAGGTGCCATATCTTTATTAAGGGCTAACATATTAGTATTAGGCAAATTTGCCCTTCTATCCGGCAGTATTGCACGAGGAATCAGGTACATTTTCCTGCTGATCACAGAAAACCGGTTAATTTTTCCTGCTATCTGATATCAATGGACTGTTACGGCATATCTGCCCTGTTTTTTTCGCCCAAACCCTGTTTCCGGAAAATTACCATGTTAACTCAACATCTCGGGAAAACCCTGTTAACGTCTAAGTCAGTCGCGCGACTTCTGCATCGACTATATTTTTTTATTAGAAAATTTACGAACTATCACTCTAAAAATTAATGAAACAATTAATGACGAGGTAAATATAATGACAAACCAAAATAATAATAGAGGTAATAAATTTTCCCATACAACGACACACTTATCTTCAGAAATATATCTACAATACTCTTCCATAGAGTTATGATCGATAGCTACATTTCCAATATACAAGCAAAATATTATTGCCAAAATCAAGGAAAATAAAAGGCAAGTTCTAAAAGTTATGTTTAACATCTTAACCATGCTTTGTTTCTATAAATATTTTCAACCTGAGCACCATATTTGCTGACACTTTCCCTACCCAGAATATTATAGACACTTGCTATTTTGCGTATTTTCGGGTCTTTTAACCTGTCTTGAATTCGCTTTATTATTAAAGTTCCTACATGAATATTAATTTCTGGTATTTGTAACTGTGACTTATTAAACCCTAATTCCTTCCAGTATTCATAATGAACATTCATCGGTAAAATTGTTTTGTGCCACGGATAAAAATGGTCGTACCAACCATGTGATGTTTCAATATACATAATAGCTCTGATCAAGTCAGGGTCTACATCCTGCTTAAATGCTTCAATTTTTATAAGATTATCATATAAAGCAACAGTGTTTTGAGAACATATTTCATGAAATGGTGCTTCTATTTTTGGGATAAATACATCATTAACCACAAATGTTGATTTAGTATCATTTATGATAGATTTCTTTCTATCACTAGCCATATTAATGGTAGGGTATGCTTCACATATTTGTAACGGCAATATAAACCCTTTCCCTCTACCTGATATTGGATATACTCCCAACATATTCCCTCCTGTTTTCCCTAACTTATTAGAATTAGGCGCGTTTTCCTGCTAATCACAGAAAACCGGTGGCCAACCCTGAATCTTTTTGTTACACATCCATGTACACGCACTTTTTTATACCCATGGTGATATCAATTCCGTCTACACTTGATCCTCACCATTTTTCAAATAGTCTCATTCACATCGATATTCAGCAACGTTGAATATTACCCTTTTTCAAAAAAGCCTGCCGCCCAGTGTACAAAAAAACGGCGCGTAGACTGAAGTAAGAAACGAACCACAATATAAACGAAACTGACAGTTTTGAGTTCACATTACTACCTGATCGAGTAACGATGTGTTGGGCTTCACAAAAAATGTTCACCCTAACCTGTGGTGATTATCCATTCATTCAAAACCGGGCTGACCGGCCACGGAGGGTTGACTCGTCCTTTCACTCAAAACCAGGAGGTTCTGCCCTATCCTGAAAGTCTCTGTGGCACCATACGTCATTTGACGTATGGTGCTGTGCCACATGACGGATTCTACTCCGGTGAGCGCGCCTATAGACTTTCTGTTTCTGGATAATCCAGCAAAGGGGCTGCCCAGTGGGGCCTGGCGGGTGAATTATCCAGGGTATTGATCAAGGAATATTTGACGGTATGAATCCGGCATCTGCAAAACCGGCAACAAACCTTGCCAGCGCTACGGGCTGGCAGGCCCATTTAGAGCTGGGTTTCGCGCACATTAATGCTCGCACTCAGCTCAGGCATAGCCGTCATATTGGCCCGTTACGGGTACAGCGGGCGTTTTATCCCGAAGGAAATCTTGCGCATATTTATATTCTTCATCCACCCGGCGGTGTGGTCGGTGGTGATCAGTTGCATATTACTCTGGATATTGCCCACAAGGCACAGGTGCTTTGCACTACCCCTGGCTCTGGAAAATTTTATTTGAGTGCGGGTGAATGGGCAGTGCTCGAACAAACTTTGCGCATTAAATCCGGTGGCAGTCTTGAGTGGTTTCCGCAGGAGAATATTTTGTTTGCCGGAGCCCGGCTGCGCGCCCGTACCCGCATTGAGCTGGAAGATGATGCGGTTTTTATGGGCTGGGATATGACTTGTCTGGGTCGTCCCGGCAGTCAGGAACGCTTTGAACATGGTGCGTTTGATGCCCGGCTTGAGCTTTACCATAACCAGAAGTTGTTACTGGTGGAGAACCAGCGGGTACTCGATAAACAGGTGCTGGAAGCCGCTGCGGGTTTGCGGGGGCAACCCATGCAGGCTACGCTGCTGGCTTTTCCCTGTGACGAAAATCATCTTGAGCAGGTGAGGAGTCAATTGATAAAAAATGGAGCATCCACTCTGATGGGAGCCACACTCTTTGATGGGCTTTTGGTGGTGCGTGCATTGGGTGACAACAGTGAAACCCTGAAACAACAGCTAATAACAATCTGGCAGACATTGCGACCGGGGCTGCTTGACCGGCCTGCGGTGTTGCCACGGATATGGGCAACCTGATGACTGTATTTATAGGGTGGACAGTGCCCACCCTACGGTAGATTATTCTGCTCTCTGACATAAAGGTAAACGTATGGATTTAACCCCGCGTGAAAAAGACAAACTGCTGCTGTTTACCGCTGCCTTGCTGGCCGAACGTCGGCTCGCTCGTGGCGTCAAACTCAATTACCCCGAGGCGATGGCTTATATCAGCGCCGCTATTATGGAAGGTGCGCGCGATGGCAAAACCGTGGCTGAGTTGATGAATGAAAGCCGTCATATATTAAGCGCAGATCAGGTCATGGACGGTATTGCAGAAATGATTGATGAGGTGCAGGTGGAGGCGACGTTTCCGGATGGCACCAAGCTGGTCACTGTGCATCAACCTATCACCTGACAGCAACAGATTCGGAGCGAAAAATGATTCCTGGAGAAATGAACGTCTGCGAAGGCGATATCGAAATTAATAAAGGCCGTGCAACACTGGGCGTTGAAGTGACTAACAGTGGTGACCGGCCTATTCAGATCGGTTCACATTATCATTTTTACGAATCCAACAATGCACTGATATTTAAACGTGAAAAAACCCGTGGCTACCGGCTCAATATTCCGGCTGGCACGGCGGTGCGTTTTGAACCGGGGCAAAGCCGTACTGTTGAGCTGGTAGCCTATGCGGGGAAAAAAGTCGTGTACGGTTTTCAGGGCAAGGTGATGGGGTCACTTAATACAGCGACAAAGGAATCATCATAATGGCCACCATGAACCGACAGGCTTATGCAGAAATGTTTGGCCCTACCACTAACGATAAGTTGCGACTGGCGGATACCGAGTTATGGATTGAGGTGGAAAAGGATTTCACCACCTATGGTGATGAAGTCAAGTTCGGTGGCGGTAAGGTGATTCGTGATGGCATGGGGCAATCGCAAGCGGTCTCCGCCGAAGTTGCCGATGTGGTGATCACCAATGCGCTAATTATTGATCACTGGGGTATCGTCAAGGCTGACATCGGTATTAAAAACGGACGTATTGCCGCCATCGGCAAGGCGGGCAATCCTGATGTGCAGGATGGTGTGGATATTATTATCGGCCCCGGTACAGATGTGATCGGTGGCGAAGGCAAGATCATCACCGCCGGGGGCATTGACGCGCATATTCATTTTATCTGCCCGCAACAAATTGAAGAAGCGCTGGCCTCGGGTATTACTACCATGCTCGGTGGCGGTACCGGCCCTTCCACTGGCACCAATGCCACCACCTGCACACCCGGCCCGTGGAATATCCAGCGCATGCTGGAGGCTGCCGAGGCCTTTCCCATGAATCTGGGTTTTATGGGAAAGGGCAATGCCAGCCTGCCCGATGCCTTGCACGAGCAAATGCTTGCCGGTGCCATGGGCCTGAAACTGCACGAAGACTGGGGCACCACACCGGCGGCCATTCGTAATTGCCTGAGCATTGCTGAAGAACATGACATACAAGTGGCAATTCATACGGATACGCTGAATGAGTCCGGCTTTGTGGAAGACACGATTGCGGCTTTTGAAGGTCGTACCATTCACACTTACCACACCGAAGGTGCCGGGGGCGGTCATGCGCCGGATATCATTCGTGCCTGCGGGCTGGACAACGTGTTGCCCTCTTCCACCAACCCGACGCGGCCTTATACCGTTAACACTATCGATGAACATCTGGACATGTTGATGGTGTGCCATCATCTGGATGCCGGTATCGCCGAAGACGTGGCCTTTGCCGAATCTCGCATTCGCCGCGAGACCATCGCCGCTGAAGACATCCTGCATGATCTGGGCGCTTTTTCCATGATTTCTTCCGACTCACAGGCTATGGGCCGGGTGGGTGAAGTCATCACTCGTACCTGGCAAACCGCGCACAAGATGAAAGTGCAGCGTGGCCCCATGACGGGCGACAGCACGGACAATGACAATAACCGGGTGAAACGTTACGTCGCAAAATACACTATCAATCCGGCCATCACTCATGGCATTGCGCATGAAGTGGGTTCGGTGGAAACGGGCAAGCTGGCTGATCTGGTGTTGTGGTCCCCTGCTTTTTTTGGCGTTAAACCCGCGCTGGTGATCAAGGGCGGCATGATTGCCCATGCCATGATGGGTGATGCCAATGCCTCTATTCCTACACCACAGCCGGTGCATTCCCGCCCCATGTTTGGCAGCTTTGGAAAAGCACTGACGTCCACCAGCATGAGTTTTATTTCTGCGGCGGCCATGTCGGCGGGAGTTGCTGAGCAGCTGGGATTACAAAAAATGATGGGCGTGGTGAAAAACTGTCGCAACATCAAAAAACAAGATTTGATTCATAACCATTACACACCGCATATTGAGGTTGATTCGCAGACCTATGAAGTGCGCGCTGACGGCGAATTGTTAACCTGTGAGCCTGCTACTGTATTGCCCATGGCGCAACGCTATTTTTTGTTTTAAAAAAATAAGTAGGTTGGGGTGAGGCACAAACCCCAACATGTTCATAACACAGAACAGGAATATTTTTTGGCGTTTAAAGAAACCGGAAAAACAAGCATAAAACCCGATGCAGAGAACGCAAAGAGAATAGCGAACAGAAAAAAATATCCTTGCGCCTTTACGTGAGATTTTATCGCCTGGCAGACTGAGGTAACCGGCATATGGTTTTGGTGACAGCGGGTTACTCTGGCGCGTTGGGGTTCGTGCCTCACCCCAGCCTACACACTTATTATTTTTTAGAGGTTGTTGATTTACATCATGATCGAATTAACCCATATCATTAATGACAAACACTCCGCTGATGGTCAACTGACCCTGCCCATCGAACAACGTGTGCGCAGCCGCCTGCGTGCCAGACTGGATGACGGGCGGGACGTTGGTTTGTTTTTACCGCGCGGTACTTTGCTGCGGGGTGGTGATCAGCTGAGCAATGATGACGGTCTGGTCATTGACATCAACGCTGCCCCGGAAACGGTCTCCACCCTGCACAGTGATGACCCTACCCTGCTGACCCGTGCCGCCTATCATCTGGGTAATCGTCACATTCCCCTGCAAGTGGAAAAAGGATGGTTACGTTACCAGCATGACCATGTGCTGGATGACATGCTGCGACAAATGGGACTTGAGCCGGTTGTTGAACAAGCCCCTTTTGAGCCGGAGGCTGGTGCTTATCAACAGGCTGCCGAAGGCCATCATCACTCACATACTCATTCACACAATCACGAATAAAGGAGTATCCAATGCGCATTTTGCACACAATACCCGGAAAAAAATTACTGTTTACCCTTAGCGCTGTCTTGATATCTCCACTGGCACAGGCTCATGACAACAGCCCGTCAACGGGGCTGCTTGCCCATATATGGACTCACGGTGTTGAGCTAGCCAACACAGGTTTCGGTATCGGGTTTTTAGGAGGTGTCACTCTACTTGCCGCCCTGTTTTTTGCCACGCGATTGCGGGCCAGAGCAACAATCGCAAACCATGGCTGACACGGGGCGTTCTGACCCAGGCCTGCCCGGTCTGCGCTTACTACAGCTAATCAGCCCCAACCTGCCCACCGGTGCCTTTACTTATTCACAGGGGCTGGAATGGGCGGTTGAGTGCGGTTGGATACAAAATAGGCGCGATACCCGTCACTGGTTGCGATCCGTGCTAAATGACAGCCTGCAAACCCTCGAACTGCCCATTCTGATTCGGCTGTTTAACGCTGCAAACAACAACAGCCATACAGAATTTCAACACTGGACGCACTGGCTGTACGCCAGCCGGGAAACGGCCGAGCTGCGCAATGAAGAACAACAACGCGCACGCGCCCTGCTGATGGTCCTCAGACAGTTACCGGACAGTAAACACTGGCCGGAACTGGAAGACTGGCAACCTTCACTCAGGCGATGTCAGCTAGCCGGTTATGCGCTGGCTGCGCATCACTGGCAAATTCCTTTGGAGGACTTACTCGTGGGTTACACCTGGAGCTGGCTGGAAAATGCGGTGGCGGCAGCCATCAAACTGGTGCCGCTGGGACAGACCGAGGGTCAGTCTCTGTTGTACCGTTTCAGCACGGAAATCAATACCGCCGTCGAGCATGCCCTCGCGCTGAACGATAACGCCATAGGTGCCAGTACCCCAGCTATGGCCATTGCCAGCAGCCTGCACGAAACCCAGTACAGCCGTTTATTCAGATCATAAAACAAACCAGGAAACAATTTATGAATTCAAAAGCCCCCTTACGAGTTGGTGTCGGTGGCCCGGTAGGCTCCGGTAAAACCGCTCTACTGGAAAAACTCTGCAAAGCTATGCGTTATGACTACAGCATCGCCGTGGTCACCAATGATATTTACACCCGAGAAGACCAGCGCATACTCACCGAGGCACAGGCGCTGGAAGCCGAGCGCATCGTGGGCGTGGAAACTGGCGGCTGCCCGCACACGGCCATTCGTGAGGATGCCTCCATGAATCTTGCGGCGGTCGAAGACCTGTCCCGGCAATTTACCGATCTCGATATAATCTTCATCGAAAGCGGCGGAGACAATCTCAGCGCCACCTTCAGCCCGGAACTGGCGGATCTGACCATTTATGTCATCGACGTTGCCTCCGGCGAAAAAATCCCGCGCAAAGGTGGCCCTGGCATTACTCGGTCTGACCTGTTGGTGATCAACAAGATTGACCTAGCGGAAATGGTGGGCGCATCGCTGGAGGTGATGAATACGGACAGCCAACGTATGCGCGGTGAGCGGCCCTTCGTGTTTACCCAGTTAAAAACGGGTGAAGGTCTGGATGTGGTAATTGAGTTTTTAATCCGGGAAGGCATGTTGAAAATACCATAATACACCTGCCGTCCTGAACAAATGGTGGGCCCACTGCTCTGGTTACACAGAAAACCGTAGCGCCCCCAATGTCATTAAGTTAACAAAAACGACGTACCGTAGATTGGTGGTGAGCTTGCGAACCCCAACATTGTGATTTCGTTGGGGTTCGCAAGCTCACCACTAACTTATAACAAGCCGAACGTTATTACATGCACGTTCCTTAACTTAATGACATTGGTAGCGACCCGCAAAACCATTTCCGCCACTCTTGCAGGGTATTCAAGCGGTATTGACCCGGTTTTGCAGATGCTTTATTCTGTTTTGGTCTGAAAGTTAACTATTTTAGGTATTTTTTGACATCATTGATAAAATTTTAAAAAAGGGGAGCTGGTTATGACTTTTGCTATTATACTTTTTGTTCTATTGATGGGCACTGCATTTTTAGGTATGTATACCTCTTAATTGACGGTAAACGGCAGCTTCCCTACGGGGTAAACTGACTAAAAAAGGCTGGGATAGCGATATGCTGCTCCAGCCCTTTTTTATTATGTATTATCTCAAGCTCGGCTTTTCCCACAGGTTTGTAATAAATATTTTGACGTGCGATTGACTTCCTGCTCAATTTCGATCAACAACTCCGTAAGATTCTCTGCAATATCATTTCTCCGGGCCTTATCAACAAGCACATCACAAATTTCCGACAATTTTCGAGCGCCAAGGTTAGCACTGCTACCTTTGAGCGAATGAGCAGAGAATTCGATGCTCTCGACATCCAGACGTTGAATAGCCACACGAAGCTCATTGAGACGCTTATCAGCACCCTCAATAAATAACAGAATAATTTCGGTATATTGTTTTTCAGAAAGCACCTCCACAAGATCATTCAATAATTTAAAATCAAAATATGCAGAGAGGTCTGCATCATCATGTTGACTCACGTCCAAAGCATTGTCAGCATCCTTAGCCTCCGTATGATCCTCCCCTATTTCAAACCTGGAAAAAACATCACGTATTGCCTGTATGCGTATAGGTTTAACCAAAAAATCATCCATGCCAGATAACAAACATGCCTCACGATCTGCATCCAGTGCATTCGCCGTTAATGCAATAATCGGTGTACGCTTCAACCCCTGTTCATATTCCATTTTACGCATCTTTCGCGTCGCCTCAAATCCATTCATCAGTGGCATTTGGCAGTCCATCAAAACGACGTGATATTTGTTTGACTGAAACAATAAAAGCGCCTGTAACCCATCGCCTGCAATGTCAACTTTGTAACCTTGTTTGTGCAAAATTGTCACAGCAACCTGCTGATTTATTGCGTTATCCTCAACCAGAAGTACCGAAGCAGCATGAGTTTGCGGTGAAAAGTGTTTACCGGTAGCCCTCGTATTATCTGTGTCAGTATTTTCTTTCCCTTCTAATAATGACAATGCCTCAAATAATGCAGACCGTCTTACCGGACGACTAATACTGACATCAAGCTGAAAAACCTCTGCTTTTCCAGTGACATCATTTTCCGAAAGTCTAAAAATGCCAATACTGTTTTTTGCATTAACAATTTTTGTTCGCAAAAGACACGCATCAGTAATATTACAGCTCAACAATTCATCAATATCCAGTATTGCAAGATCAACAAAAGGAATATTTGGAACAGTAAAAACATCACTGGTACAGTCAATGGACATCACTACCGTACACCCCCAATATTCAACAAGACTGGTGATTGCCTCCCGAACCGCAATATTGCGTGCAAAAATATAAATTGTTAAACTAAAAAATCGACCTTTTTTACGGTAGTCCCCCATGCGCTTTGAAGAAGAAAGTCTAGCGGTAAACCAAAAAGTACTACCAACGCCCTTGATAGAATCAACACCCATATTCCCATCAAACAATTCCACCATTTGTCGGCATATTGATAAACCAAGACCCGTACCGCCATATTTTCGGGTTGTCGATTCATCGGCTTGTGTAAAATTGTCAAATATTAATTTTTTGGATGACTCGGAAATACCAACACCGGTATCACGTACGATAAATTTATAAACATTATTACCCGCAGAAGAAGGATTTTTATCACATTCCAAACCAATAAATATTTCACCATGATCTGTAAATTTCATCGCATTACCAATTAGATTGTTCAGAATTTGGCGTAATCTGGTCGGATCACCAAGAACATATTCTGGTATGTCATTATCAACATAAGAAATAATTTCGACACCTTTATCCTGTATTTTTTTGGCATATAGCCCCACCACTTCTTCAAGCAAGTGTCGAACATCAAAAGAAATTGATTCAAATTTTATTTTTCCCGCTTCAATTTTTGAAAAATCCAACACATCATTAATCACACTCAACAAAGCCTCTGCTGAATTATAGGCAGTATCAACAAAATATTTTTGCTCGGAAACCAGATGGGTATCACGCAGTAAATCCAGCATACCTAGCACACCAGTCATGGGTGTGCGTATTTCGTGGCTCATATTAGCAAGAAACGTTGATTTTGCTTTTGTAGAGTCTTCAGCTTGTAAATATGCCAATGACAATTTGGTATTTTTTTCACTTAATTCCTGGCTCTTGTTTCGCACACTTCGTGTTACTGATCGTGCAATAAACACCCCCACCACTAACGAAAAAATCCCCAGCAAAAGCAGCATTAACCAAATAAACTGATAATCATTTTTGTTACTCTCCACTGCCCTATCGGTATACTCCAGTTGCAAACTAATCAATTCATCCAAAAGAGCCAGCAATATTTTTTGTTCGTGAAGCCCCTCGGTTGCAGCGACAGTAATGACATTATCAGGCGTTTCCTGCATCAACAGTTCCGCAATGGTTCGGTTTTTGAGTTGAGCCCTGTTTGCGGCTATTTCTAAACGTTTGTAAATTTCATATTCTCTTTTATTAGCACCCAGCCTGACCAGCTCTTCTCTTTGATTACGATAATCACCCGCATATGAATAAAAACGTAACAACTCTTCATCCCGTGCAAAATAATCATCGCTTGCCAGCATTGTATAAATACTGATTGACCTTTGCAGAATGGCATCACGCATGGCGAAAGCCAGTGCAACCTTTTTGTTATGTATATCAACAATGGCTTCCGTATTAGCATTAAATTCCTGGAGACGATACAAGCTCACCGAAGTTACCAGCAAAACAAGCACCAAAACGACGCTAAACCCCATGCCCACGACACTTGCCAACCGGCCATATTCTGTACGTTTTTTGTGTCGTTGTCGGAAACCCTGCCAGGGCATTCGCATCATTGACACCCCGCTATGAAACCGAAGACGGTAAGGTGAACCGGCAGCAGATGACGATGGAATCCCAGACGGCCATAACCGCGACACAAATGACTCAAGCCGGAAAAATGAAATAACTTATTATTATTCAAAGGGATATCTACCAATCGGCATGGAAAATAATATTTTTTCAGGGCTGACTTCAAAAAAAGCCCTGAAGTTCCGATACATTTTGCCGCTATTTTGCAGAGAAATCATTAATTCTGGATATCAGCCCTTACAGGCTCTATCCGTAACAGGAAAGCAAATGTAGGCAAAACAGGACAAGGAATGATCTCACAGCACCCCTTTTTTCATAAGAGCAGCATCCTTGGAAGTGTATTAATCTGTGCCATTTGCTTAAGTATTTCAATGTCGGATGCAATAGCAAAAAATAATACCACGCCGACAAAAAACCCTCCTCCAGTAAAAGATATACGGATTTTGATTGACATTTCGGGCAGCATGAAGAAAACAGACCCCAATAATCTTCGTCGGTCTGCCGTTAAATTATTTGCCAGCCTCTTGCCTGAAAATATTTTTTCCGGTGTATGGACATTCGGAAAATGGGTCAACATGTTAGTCCCTCACAACATAACAGACTCAAAATGGAAAGCGGTTGTTCATGCACAAGCACCAAAGATTAACTCAACGGGGTTATTCACCAATATTGAAGAAGCACTACGACGCGCAACCTGGGACTGGAAAGACGATAACCCACAATATGAACGCACTATTATTATCTTATCGGATGGCGTAGTGGATATTTCACAAAATTCGGAAGAGAACAATGACTCAAGATCACGTATTTTGGGAGATCTTCTGACAACACTCTCGAACGCCAAAGTTGTCATCCATACCATTGCCTTGTCAGCATTATCAGACAAGGATTTATTACAGCAACTATCATCTGCCACTGGGGGAATTCACGAGACTATTGAAACGACAGAAGGTCTTAATAAAACATTTATGCGCATATTCGATGTCGCATCCCCACGGGATGAGCTACCACTTATCGACAATAAAGTGAAGGTTGATAAAAGCATTAAAGAAATAACATTTCTGACTTTTCGAAAAGATAAATCAAAAAACACACAGATTTTTTCCCCTTCGGGCAACAAATACTCCGCTGAAAAAGAAAGTGATGATGTTACCTGGCATTCAGAAAATCAATATGACTTGGTAACAATAAAAACCCCGGAAACAGGCACATGGAGTATTGATGCCGCTATCGACCCGGATAACCGAGTGATGGTTGTTACTGACTTACGACTTATTACCAGTAACGTACCGGACAATCTTCTGGCAGGCGACACAATCCCTTTTTACGCACACCTGGAATCCGAGCAGGAAATCATAAAACGTCGGGATTTTCTTCACTTCGTGCGCATGTCAATAAAACACTCAAATACAACAACAAATCCCTCTACCATAAAGCTGAAAGATGATGGAAAAGGTATTGATAAACATAAAAAAGATGGTATCTATTCGGCCGAAATTAAAAAAACTGACATTCCATCAAAACACACACTTGAACTGCTGGTTAATGGCACTACTTTTAAACGAAAAAATATACATAAAATAAACATTGTTAAATATCCTGCAATTATTGAGATAACAAAAACATCACATAATGATATATTAATCAGTATTATTCCTTATCAATCATTGATTGATGAAAAATCCTTGAAAATTACCGCCCTATATTCCCGACCCGATGACGACAACAAAAAATACCCTATAAAAAAAACAAGCCCTGCTGAATGGAGGCTAATAATCCCGACAGATAACATTTCTGGAACCCATAAAATAACACTAAAAATTGTCGGGAAAGATGAAAATGAAAAACCAATCAATATTACGACAGAAACTGAAAACATATTGATTGGTCATGCAAAAACTGACAATCATCCAGAAAAACCGGTTATTAAAAATAATGATGATGATGAAAATGGAAAAACAAGCTGGTTAAGTATTATTTTTTCAGTGCTCGTGTTTAATTTATTATTAATAATATCAATATTTTTCCTATACAAGCTATGGATAAAATATAAACATAAATTGCTCCCCCTTCCTTGTGAGGAAATAGACAATGGCTAGCCCTGGGTTAAGCACAACATTCATTCTCGGTGAAATAATCCTCATCGAAACGCTATTAATTAGTGCAGTATCTGCCTATTTCATAATAAAGCTAAAAAATAAATCAGCGAAATTAAAAGTCCTGTTGGAAACATTTCTAGATGATGAAAGCAACAGGCTGTCCAGTCTTTCATTAATCCTTAAAAAACCGGAATTTATTGATGATGAAAAATATAATACCGTATTAAAAAATATTATCAATGAAGAAAATTTACTGTATAAACACCTTGTTAATTATTTTTACCAGAATGACATAAAATCCCTGGACTCTCTCTCTACAGAAATACAAAAAATAACCAGACCTTGCGCAGAGCTGCTTATGCCAGAAAATGAGATTACAGAAACTAAAGAAATAGATAATGAGGAAACTATTAATGTCGATGATGCAATAGATGAATTATTATCGGATGATGAAAAAATAGAGGCTAATGACGTTGATGTTGATGTTGATGTTGATGTTGATGTTGATGTTGATGTTGATGTTGATGTTGATGTTGATGTTGATGTTGATGTTGAACATGATCCAGAATTTGATTTAAGTGAATCCGCAGAAACTATCAATGAAGATCCACCAGAAGAACCCATTGCAACAAGTATAGAGAATGACGAAATAGCGGAAATTCCCAGTGATTTATTAAAAAATATCCCTTCAACAAACGAAAATGAAAGAGGCTCAGAAGATACATCTGAAGAGGATAAGTCAGATAATGGGCACGACGAGAATAAATCTGAAAAATAACAAAATAACAAAATAACCCCTCAATACTATGAAACTTTGGAGCCTGAAAAATAAATACATCCTGATTGTGGATGACTTTGCTGGCATGCGCACAATGCTGCGAAATATGCTGTCTCCCTATCGTCCTGAACATATCGCGGAAGCCGTGTCGGGAGAGGAGGCATTGAAGGCAATCCAGGAACATGACTTTGATATTATTCTTTGTGATTACAATCTTGGCCCTGGAAAAGACGGTCAACAAATACTGGAAGAAATCAAAGAACGCGAATTAATCCCCTACTCTTCAATATATGTTATGACGACCGCAGAAAATACGTCTGAAATGGTCATGGGCGCAGTTGAATATTCCCCTGACGATTACCTGTCAAAACCATTTACAAAAGAGGTATTGATATCACGACTTAAAAAACTCATTAAACGAAAGTCGAGCCTGAAAAAAATATCAGTTTCCACACGTCAGCGGGATTTTGAGTCGGCAATCCATTTTTGTGATGAACAACTTTCCGGGACTCCAAGCAATCGATTTGAATTACTAAAAATAAAAACAGAACTATTATTGCGCATTAATGATTACGACAGTGTTGAAAAAATGATAAAACCAATTCTTGAAGAACGTGAAATACCCTGGGCCTTGCTCTATCTTGGAAAAGCACATTATTATCGAGGGAATTACGATGAAGCCCGTTTCATTTTTGAAGACTTAATTGAGGATCATCCTAACTATTTGTTTGCACATGACTGGCTTGCCAAATTACATCGCACCAACCAGAACTACGCTGAAGCTCAAAGAATCCTTGAAAAAGCGACAACAAAATCTCCCAAGGCTATAAAACGCCAACAAATTCTTGCTAAAATTTCTTTTGAAAACAAAGATTATGATACTTCAGAAAAATCATATAAACGGATTACACGCACTGGAAAAAATTCGTATTATTTGAACCCTAATGACTATTTTGGTCTAGCGGAAGTTTATTTGGAAAAAGACAGGGTTTCTGACGCCCTCGACACCCTGTCCGATATGCGGAAAGAATTCAGCAATGCAGAGCCTTTAAAAAATATGAAATCACATATCAATGAGGCTTTTTTATATGATCGCTTGCAACGAAAAAAAGAAACTAATCAATGCATTGATAAAATAATCTCTATTTTCTCAAAAGACCCAGGAACCGTAACCAGCATTGATTCCATTGAGTTAGCTAAGCTTTGTTATTCCCTTGGCCGAAAAGATGATGGAAATAAGTTTATCCAATATGCTATTAAAAATAATCATGACAACCAGGAAACTATCGACGAAATAATTTCACTGCTTACCGGAATTGGATTTTCTAATAAGGAAATCAATGCCTTATTAAAATCACGCGACGAAGTTATTGAAATCAATAATCGCGGGGTAAAACTAGCGACTACAGGGAAAATTTCTGAGTCCATATCACTTTTCGTCGAGGCAGCGATGGCAATGCCGGAAAATCATGTTATTAACTTAAATACGGCACAGTCACTTATCATGCATATGAATAAATCCGGCGCAACAGAAGCATTAATAGATGAAACAAAAAGATACCTTGATAAAGTAAAGTTTACCGGGAAACCCAGTGAAAAATATAAAATACTAACAACATCCTGGCAAAACCTGGCGGAAAATATTGGCTAAAACAGCTTAATTACAACCCGGGACTATCATGAAAAAAAATATCGAAAAACTGGATTTTTCTACTATATTAGCGGGTAGCGTTCATGACATGAAAAACTCACTGGCCATATTGCTGGGGTCACTTGCAGACATCTCATCAAAATGCACAGGGGAAAACTGTTCAATAAAAAAAGAGCTTTCACATATCCGGCACGAAGGTCAACGGGTTAATCGTGATCTTATTCAGTTATTGACGCTGTATAAAATTGATCACTCTCAACATTACCTTAACATTGAGGAAGTCAATATTTATGACTATCTGGAAGAAATAATGCTGGAATACAAATACCTGCTTAATGAGCGAGGGATCGATATTTTCTTGCAATGTGATGCGACTTTAAGCGGTTTTTTTGACGCGGAACTCGTTTCCGGCGTATTAAAAACAATCATTAATAATGCGTATCAGTATGCGCACGATAAAATACGGGTGAGCGCTGAATCTATAAATGGTTTTATAAAGCTGAGTATTGCTGATAACGGAAAAGGTTACCCACCCCATATGTTATTTGAGCGATCATCACATAAAACCACCAGTAATTTTGGTACGGGGAGCACGGGGCTTGGGCTTTATTTTTCTTCGCAAGTTGCCGAATTACATAAAAATAAACAAAAATGTGGTTATGTTCAGATTACAAATGCCACCCATTCCAGTTCTGGGCTCAAAGGTGGCTGCTTTTCGATTTTTCTGCCATAATTTCATGTCGCATAAATCACCACGGAATGAAATATCTCTCGTCATCCTGTTAATGCTACCCCGGTGAAAGTGTTTTGCTCTAGGCAGCTAGTCACTATACGGGGTACGGGGCCACGAGCATGACCAATCTACTGGTGAGATTATGCATTTAATAACCTCTTTGCGTTAACCCGGTATCCAGCATAACTATGTATAAAGTTAACAGGATGTAAAGTTAACAAGACAGCGTTATCATAATACGCTTTCCTCAACACACCAGAATATACAAAAAATGGCTCAATCTCCCCAAAAAAATCAAGTCAATAATGCAAAACCACTCATTATAGCAGGATTTTCCAGCATATTGATATTGATATTGATGATTTTACTGATTGGATTTTGGAGCAAAAGTCTTTCTGATAACAAACACCTGTTATCCAGCATGGCCAGCATAACGGTTCAAACTCGGTTGATTACAAAGTTATTTAATACCGTATATCAGCAAACGGTAATATTGAATCAAATAAACAAAACGCAAGACACAACAAAAAAAGAAATTGGCTACGCACAATACTTGGCTTTTAGCAAAATATTATCCAGCAGTTATACCGAACTCGATGCTATTAAATTTAACCGTGAGGCGGCAGAGTCCTGGCATTCAATACAACAACAGTTTATCCAACGTCACAATATTGAAAAGATATCAGCCGATACTCATGAAAATGGAGAGCATGCAACAGCATATGAACACTTGATAAATAATATTCCTCCCTTACAAAACCGCTTAATGAATGAGCTTTCAGCCTTGCTTAACAAAAACCTATTAAATAGGGCTGGAAATAGCGTAGATGACATTATTAACGAGGCAACGCACAAAATTGCCACCACCTATTTTTTTATTTATTTACTAGGTGGAATTTCTATTTTTCTCGGTATTTTTACTATTTACATCCTGAAACGTACAGAAAGTACGGAAGCGGCATTAATTGCGCAAGGTAAACGAATTCAGTGGCTGTATGAGGCAACATCGAGATCTGGCATCAGTCTTGATGACCGTATTACCGAAACCTTGAAATTAGGCTGTCGCGTACTGGGAATGGAAATAGGCAAGCTGGGTCGCCAATTTCCAGAAAAAAATGAATCGGTATTTCTCAATACCGTTGCCCCTCCTGAGCTTCCCGCAAAACGTGGATTAATTCTTCCTTTGGATAAAACGTTTTGCAATATTACTTTTTCAGCGGATGGACCCATTGCCATACAACACGTCAGTAAATCCTCCTACAAAGACCACCCTGCCGCAGAATTTCTTGGTATGGAGGCTTATATAGGCACAACTATTTATGTGCATGATAAAAAATTTGGGACAGTCAATTTTTCTAACCGGCAGCCTATGGAAAAATCCTTTACACAAACTGACATAGATTTTGTCAATCTGTTGGGAAAATGGATCAGCGTGACCATGGAACAAATTATTATCGAAGATGAGTTACAGCAATCCAAAGATGAGGCCGAAGCCGCAAATCACGCAAAAACGGCTTTTTTGGCCAATATGAGCCATGAAATTCGTACACCATTGACCGCCATTCTGGGTTATTCTGAAATGTTACTGGATGATGACCAGTCACAAGAAGAGATGGAGCATGAAATCAACTCTATTATCACCAGCGGAAAACACCTTCAGCAAATCATCAATGACATTCTTGATTTATCAAAAATTGAAGCTGGGCAGCTCATCGTCGAGTACCAAGATGTTTCTCTCAGCATTTTCATGGATGAGCTCGATGCCATTTTGGGCTCTCAGGTCAGTGAAAAGGGATTGTCATTTGATATGGAATATCACTTTCCTATCCCAGGAACCATTCACACTGACCCTACCCGCTTAAAGCAAATTCTTCTTAATCTTTGTGGCAATGCCATAAAGTTCACCCAAGAAGGCAGCATCAGTATTTCAATTCAATATCTTTCAGATTCAAACCAAATGCAAATCACTGTGGCCGATACTGGTATTGGGATTTCTGAGCAGGAACAAAAGAAAATATTTTCTCCTTTCACTCAAGCGGATAATTCCACTACACGTATTTATGGTGGAACCGGGCTTGGCTTATGTATTTCCAAACAATTGGCCAAGACACTGGGGGGTGATATTACGGTAACGAGCGAAACAGGAATGGGCAGTGAATTCACAATCACTATTGATGTATGCATCGAAAAAAATAAATTGGAGATGATTAATACAACACCTGTTCAGGAGCCTCTTCTCAGCAATCAATCCGCCCATCAGCATATCCAACTGGTGGGGCATCTATTATTGGTAGAAGATAATCCTGAGAATCAACGGCTTATTACAAAATCAATTCGTAAAATTGGTTTAACCGTCGATACGGTTGAAAATGGTAAAGCGGGCGTGGAAAAAGCGCTGTCAGGTAACTACAACCTGGTGCTGATGGATATGCAAATGCCCGTAATGAGTGGCTTGGAGGCAATACGAAAATTACGTGCCCAAGGGGATACAGTGCCCATTATCAGCATAACAGCTAATGCCATGCAGGAAGATAAAAGCAGTTGTCTTGCAGCGGGTGCCGATAACTACCTCACAAAACCCCTGGATTTCGGTCATTTTTATGAAGTGCTTTCTACTTATCTGGTTGCCCGTGAGCAATAAAACCCAAATGCAAAAAATACATTTTATACGCCTTCACAACTTATCCTGTCCCGGCTGACTGCCACCACTTGACCTGTAACAGTTTTGGCATGAACATGGGCAATATGTCATCAGCTCATACATCTTCAGAAATTAACCTGCAACAGGAATTCCCGTTGCAGGATTCAATCCACTACCTGAATCATGCCGCAGTTTCCCCGTGGCCAATTCGAACGGTTGATGCCGTAACCGATTTTGCACATGAAAATGCCACACAAGGGTCGAAACACTATCTTCAATGGATCAACACGGAAGCAACGCTGCGCAAGCAGTTACAACAACTGATCAATGCCAAGTCAGTCAATGAAATTGCTCTGCTCAAAAATACTTCCGAAGCCTTGTCTGTTGTTGCATTCGGTTTACCCTGGCAAGCTGGCGATAACATTGTCAGCATCGAGGGAGAATTCCCTTCAAACCGGGTGGTATGGCAGGCTTTAAAACCCAAAGGTGTTGAATTACGCCTTGCCAGTATTGACGGTAGCAATCCCGAACAGGATTTGTTAGCGCTTGTCGATAAACGCACTCGTCTTATTGCGGTCAGCTCAGTGCAATATGCTGGCGGTTTTCAGCTTGATCTTGCCCGCATCGGTGAGTTTTGTAAAAAAAATAATATCCTGTTTTGTGTCGATGCCATCCAAACTATCGGGGCATTGCAGTTTGACGTACAGGCAATACAGGCAGATTTTGTTATGGCCGATGGCCATAAATGGATGCTGGGGCCCGAGGGACTGGCAGTATTTTACTGCCGTGAAGAACTGCTTGAAAAACTGACATTGCACCAATATGGCTGGCATATGACTGATGCATTCACCAACTTTGACAGCGATGAATGGCAACCTGTTGGTACCGCCCGCCGGTTTGAATGTGGCAGTCCGAATATGCTGGGCATTCATGCACTGTCGGCCAGTCTGTCAGTGTTGTTGGCGTTTGGAATGGACAATGTAGAAGCCCGCATTCTGGAAAATACACGTTATCTGTTTGAACAGATCAACAATACTGAGCAATTGATTTTGTTGAGCAATACAACTGAAGGGCGTTACAGCGGTATTGTGACCTTTCGCCATCGCACGGTGGATAATGAGACGTTTTTTTCACAGTTAACCGAAAATGGGGTGATGTGCGCGCAACGCGGGGGAGGGATTCGTTTTTCACCGCATTTTTATACGCCAAAAGAAAAAATTCTGCGTGCCCTCACTGTTGCTACACAGGTGTCATAAATCGCCGAAAATAGTTCTCTGTTGTTTGCGTAGCAACGGTTTCCCATCGAGTATCGCGCAGTCCAGCAATACACTCGGCAACGTGGCGGACATAGGCAGGCTGATTCGGTTTGCCTCGATGTGGCATCGGCGCAAGATATGGAGAGTCCGTCTCTACCAGCATACGCTCCCCTGGTATTTTTTTGGCAACCTCTTTTAATTCTTTTGCGGACTTAAAAGTCACAATACCGGAAAAGGAAATATCAAAGTTCAAGTCCAGTGCCCGTTTGGCTACATCCCAGTTTTCCACAAAACAATGCATTACACCACCGACTTCATCGGCACCCTCTTCTTTCAAAATACGCAAGGTGTCTTCCGTTGCTTCCCGCATGTGAATAATCAGTGGTTTTTTTGTCGCTTTTGATGCGGTGATATGGTTACGAAAACGTTCGCGCTGCCATTCCAGATCGCCCTCTTCACCTTCTGTGCAACGAAAATAATCCAGCCCAGTTTCACCAATGGCGACGACGTCTGGTTCGGCGGCTAAATTGATCAATTTTTCACTGGTGGGCTCTTCCCCTCCCTGCGCTGTGGGATGCACGCCAACCGAAACCGAAATCTGCATATAAGCTTTGGCCATTGCCAACAAGGTCGGGTAGTGTTCCAGGTCAATGGAAACGCATAAAAAATGTCCGACACCTTGTGTCGCTGCATTGTCCAGTGCGCCTTGCAGCTCGCCGTTCCACGGTGAAAGTTCCAGACGATCCAGATGGCAATGTGAATCCACTAACGGGGTATTTTCTGGCAAAAAAACAGACATAGGAAAAGCATCCTGTTGGAAAAATGAGAAGTATTAAATGTGAATGCAGCCTGCCTGTTTGCAAAACTCAAGAAAAATCTAACGCAAAGGCGCGGAGATGCAAAGATCGCAGAGAAAATATTTTATGTTTAAATCAGCCCGTTATTTTGGAGTATTCATTTTTTGTAACACTGCATATTCACCATGTCCACAAAAGTTCTGCGCTCTTTGCGCTTCCATGTCTCTGCGTTGGGGTTTTATTTTTTTTCCGATTTTAAATGTAGAGTTTCACATTTAAGGAATGGAACAAGCTACGTGTAACAATGAAACTACATGGTATGCGTCTGACGATCAGACTTCAATGCACCGGCGAGGTAAGTTTCAATTTTATTGCGTACAGCACCATTGTCCTGATTGCTGAATTGCACACCGATACCGGCAATGCGCGCACCCTGGGCACCCGCCGGTGTCACCCAGATAATTTTACCGGCAACTGGCAGTTTCTCTGTTTCTTCCATGAGGGTGAGCAGCATAAAAACTTCATCGCCCAGTTTGTATTTTTTGTTGGTGGGAATAAACAGTCCGCCGTGCTTCACAAAAGGCATGTACGCTGCGTACAAGGAGCTTTTGTCCTTGATGGCTAACGAGAGAATACCGCCTTGTCGAAAATCACCGCTCATGTATGTACTGACTCCTGATACTGTTTTATCTTATAAAGCCACTTATCGTAAACCAAGACGCTGACGACTCCAGCTCACCATCAAGTCTTCCATGGCCAGCTGCGCATTTAACTGGCCATTGCTCCACCGAGCAGTTTCGGTGATCTGTTCTAAATAGGCAAACAGCCGCTTCAGTTCCAATCCGACCACTAGTTTTACCAATTGTGGACTCAGGTCACCATTGGTAATAACGACCGGGTCAGCCCCTGACTTGAGACGGATCAAGTCCATCACCCAGCTACTGAGCCATCGGGTGGCTTTGGGCAGTCCCAGTTCAGACCACTGTTTTGCACAGGCTAACGGATCCGTTTTGCCCTCTGCCACACCGATCCATTGACTGGCCAAATCGTGACGTACTGCCAGCCCTCCCGTTTCATGTAAAGCCTGGGCAGCCAGCGGAGCACCGTTACTCAGCGCCAGTAAACTTTTGATCGTTGCGGATTCTTTTACCTCGTTGAGTTGCGCTTGCAACCAGGCTTCGCTGGCCTGTGCCTCTGGTCGCGGGAAAACCACTTGCTGACAGCGACTGCGGATCGTTGGCAATAATAACGAGGGCTGATTACTAATCAATATCAGCAGCGCATCCTCGGTGGGTTCTTCCAGGGTTTTCAGCAGGCTGTTGGCTGCATGTCGGTTCATTGCCTCAGCTGGATTGATGAATACTATCTGGCGGCTGCCGTACTGGCCCTTTAGCGCAAAAAACTCGCTCGTGGCACGGATACGATCCACAGGAATCGCCTTGCCTGCTTCTTCCGGCTCCAACCAGATCAAATCTGGATGCGTGCCAGCCGCCAGCAAACGGCAGCTTTGGCACTGGCCACAAGCCGTACCGCTATCCGCAGGAGACTGACACAGCAGTCCGTGGATCAGCGCCTCGGCCAATACCGATTTACCGTAACCCACGCTGCCGGTGAACAACAGGGCATGCGGCAGGTTGTCAGTACGCACCCTGGCGACCAAGCTATTCCAAAGCGACGTTTGCCAGGGCAGTGGTATTTTCATCATGTCAGTTCAGCCAGCAGAGGAGTTAATGCACGGTCAATTTGCGCCTGCACCTGTTCGATGTCCTGTGCGGCGTCAATAATACGATAACGACCCGGTTCCGCAACAGCCCGCTCTCGGTAAGTTTGCCGTACCCGCTCAAAAAATGTTTGTTGTTCACGTTCAAAACGATCCAATTCGCCACGCTCACTGGCACGCGCCATACCCACTTCCACGGGCAAATCCAGCAGCAGAATAAGGTCCGGGCGCAACTCCCCCTGCACCCAGCCTTCCAATGCAGCGATGCGGTTCAGTGCAATGCCTCGCCCTCCCCCTTGGTAGGCGTAAGTGGCATCAGTAAAACGATCACACAGCACCCAGTCGCCTGCCGCCAGTGCAGGACGGATCAGTTCCGCCAGATGTTGCGCCCGTGCGGCGAACATCAGCAGCAGTTCAGTGTCGCTGTCCATCGCCGCTTGCCGGTGATCCAGCAGTAACTCACGAATCTGCTCACCCAGCGCGGTGCCACCCGGTTCGCGAGTCACTTGCAGATTTTTGCCCACCGCTTGCAGGTTGTCTTGTAAGCGCTGCTGCACAAAGGCCATTTGCGTGCTTTTACCCGCGCCTTCGCCACCCTCAAGTGTTATAAATAAGCCTTTTTTCATTTAATTCAATGACTAATAGCGATTAAGTGATGTTATTTAGTTAAAGTCAATACTGACTATTTAGAGGAGGAAAATGGCTTCGCCCGACCACCCAGCTGATATTTTACCACCGCAGCATTGTGTTCTTTCAGGGTTGCCGAAAACTGGTGTCCACCATCTCCCCGAGCAACAAAATACAGCTCTTTACCCTCCAGAGGGTGCAGCGCCGCCAGCACTGCTTCACGTCCTGGCATGGCAATGGGTGTGGGCGGAAGCCCCCGGTGCAGATAGGTGTTGTAAGGTGTCTCTTTGCGCAGATCACGGCGACGGATATTGCCATCAAATGCACGTCCCAAGCCGTAAATCACCGTGGGGTCCGTTTGCAGACGCATGCGCTTTTGCAAACGTCGATTGAACACACCGGCAATCTGTCTGCGTTCGCTGGGCAGCGCGGTCTCTTTTTCAACAATGGAGGCCATAATCAACGCTTCATAGGGTGTTTTATATTCCACATCGGCAGCACGATCCGACCAGTTTTTGTCGAGCAACTGTTGCATGGTATTGTAGGCTCGCTGCAAAAAAGCCACATCCGTGGTCAGACGAGGAAAGTGGTAGGTATCCGGTAAAAAGCGCCCTTCAGGATGCTCTCCAGGGTGACCTATTTGCTCCATGATTTCCGCGTCACTGTAATCAGACAACGTGTGTAACAGGAACTCGTTACTGTGTATCGCGTCCATAAGCTGGAGAAAATTCCAACCCTCGACGATGGTAAGGGAATATTGCAGCATTTCACCATTGACGATCTGTTCCAACAGGCGCGCAGGAGTAATACCGCCGTCGAAGTAATACTCCCCTGCTTTGATGTTGTCCGCTGTGCCCTCGAATTTGCCCAGCCATACCAGATATGAAGCTGACTTGATCACGCCACGCCGTGCCAGATCTTTGGAAACATAAGTCAGTGTCTTGCCGGATTTGATTTCATAACGCATCCCTGTATCGCTCAACATCACTGGTGAATTCACAAACGAGCGATAATCCATGGCCACCCAGGCACCATAAAGGCTGCCCAGCAGGATGAGCAAGCCTGTCAGTTTGAACAATAGTTCCCGTCCGGACCTGCTCCTCGCTTTAATCATGCAAAGACTCCAATGCCTGACTCAGCTGACGGGTCATCGGTCCCACGGCGAAATGCTGCTCTTCCAGCTGGCGCACTGGCCAGATGCCCATGAGCGTATTGCAAAGAAAGAGTTCCTGCGAGCGATACAGGTCAGTTAGCCCCAGCGTTGTTTCCTGTACAGAAATACCCGCCGCCTCAGCCACGTTGATGATGTTTTCCCGGGTGATGCCCTTTACGCCGCAATGAGTCAGCAGGGGTGTTTTCAGTACCGGCCCGCTCTCACTTTCCTGCACACAAAACAGATTGCTCATGATTCCCTCAATGACGTTATTATTATTATCCAGCATCAGACCTTCAACGGCCTGCATACTCTCCCTCTTATTCTGCCACTCTTTTTGCCACTCTGCGCGTGCCAACACCTGCTCCAGCCGATTGAGGTGTTTGATGCCCGCCAATGCCGGGTTGTCGGCCAAGCGTGTGTCACAGACTCTCACTGACACGCCATCACGATAGTGCTCTGCGGGGAAAATCACTGCTGACGATAGCGACAGCACCCGCGTCGTGACTGCTTGCGCTGGCGGCGCATAACCTCGCTCTCCCGCCCCCCGTGTCACAATGATTTTCAGTACGCCATTCACTTCTCCCGCGCACAAACTCATCGCCTCTGACAACAGCAATGTCGGTTTAGGCATAGCAATACGCAGTCGCTGACAACCGGCTGTCAAACGGGCCATGTGTTGCGCCCAGTGACGTGGTTTACCTGCTGATACCCGCAAGGTTTCAAACAATCCATCGCCATACTGGAAACCACGATCCAGTACGGAAATATGTTCCGCCGACTGGCCGTTAATCAAAATTGCTGGCAATGAAATCGATCCGCTGGAAATGACTGTTTTGTTTTTCACACGAGTGCAGGGAAGCATACCACAGCCAGGCTTCGCCAAGTCCCTCCTGCTTTGTAACGCAATAATTTTTCGTCAGTTATCGGTCAACGCCAGCAGCATTCCCCGCGCCTTGGCGCGCGTTTCAACCAGTTCTTTTTGTGGATCTGAATCAGCAACAATGCCGCCACCCGCACGCAACTGTAGTTGTTGTCCTGTCTGAGTAATGGTGCGAATCAAAATATTCAGGTCCATGTCACCGTTGTGATTGAGGTACCCCATGGCACCGGTATAGGCACCACGTCCCTCGCCTTCCAGCTCGGCGATAATTTCCATGCAGCGCACTTTGGGGCAGCCGGTGATGGTGCCACCAGGAAACACTGCACGAATCACTTCACCCGGCGTCACCCCGTTACGCAATTGCCCGCACACATTGGAAACGATGTGATGCACATGGGCATAACTTTCCAGCACCATCAGCTCATCCACTTTTACACTGCCCGGCACACACACCCGGCCAAGATCGTTACGCTCCAGATCAATGAGCATCACATGTTCCGCACGCTCTTTAGGATGCGCCAGCAACTCTTCTTTCAGGGCGTGATCACCCAGCACCTGTGTGCCGCGTGGGCGGGTTCCGGCAATGGGCCGGGTTTCAATCCGCCGTTTGTTGACCTTCACCAGACGCTCCGGCGAAGAACTGATAATCGCCGCATCATCGATCAGCGCCAGACCGGCGAACGGCGCGGGATTGTTTTGACACAAACGCTGATAGATATCTGCGGGCGGCAAAGCGTTGCGGCTTTGGCCGCGCCAGATTCGTGCCAGATTCACCTGAAATACATCGCCTTCAACAATGTAATTTTTAATGGCTTCAACGTCCTGCAAATAACCCGAGGTTTCTGCTTCTGTCATAACAATATTTGGCGATATCGTACCCACCGTCAGTATCTGCCCGATATCTTCATCAATCATATTGAGCAAATTTGCATGGTCTGGCTCGGCCACAAGAAAAGTCTGCTGCTCTGCATGATCAACAATGACGGCTGTGGGTATACGGGCAGCATACGCCACAGGCAAACCGTCATGAGCCGTTGGCAGAGAAAGACTGGGCTCAATTTGTCCCGCCAACTCGTAAGCCAGAAACAGAAACCAGCCGCCAGTGAATGGCAGAGGAGGACAGTCGGAGGCAATCTCTAAAGGCTTGATGGTTTTCGCAGCGGCCTGCCAGCGAGCATCAAGCTGTTGGAGAAAGTCCATCGAAGTATCTACAGCATCCAAACGAATATGATCGCCAGGGAAGGCAAAAAGAATGTCGAAGCGAGCCTGCCCTCCGCCCGGTGCATCGCTGTGCGCCATGGATTGCAGCAGATAAGGGTAGCGCTGGGGATTGGCGCGATGCAGCGCTAACAGATCAACAGCGTGTTCGACGTGACGGATGTGTGTCATTCTGTTACAAAACCATTTGTGTTGGTGGTGGTACGCTAATTGCGCACTCGTTTATTATCGTCATCATGCCAAGAGTCACGGAACACTCTGTGGTGGTTGGGTGTGATCGTACCTATCATCAAGCATTTCTCAATATGGCCTCATTAGCATAACGCCAGGCAATATTTTACTTAATAAATGTACACTCAATAACATCCAATGATTTTTTATTTATTTTACATGCTCCATGGCCACCGCCGACTATTTTTTGTGTGGTAGGTTTTTTAAAGAAAATAATGTACTCGTCCTTATTTTCAGAAAAATGAAACAAATAATTATCGATGTCAATTGATGATTTTATCTTTTTTGCGTGTTGTAAATACACATTCCCTATTTTCACATAATGCCTAGATATGGTTGTGTCTGTGCGAAAACTTTTAAGCTTTCATAATCTAAATATTTTTCAACATATTCATTTGACATAACACATCCATCTATAAAACAGTTGCCCATCGGTCAGGGCAAGAGTGTCAAAAGATTCGCTGACCTGTGGCCATTCATCAAACCCGTAGAATGTCACGTCTGCGGGATTGGGATCGCTCATTAACAGAATAATTGCGGGGACGAAGATGCTTTGCCATATTCTTTCACCATTTTTCTGTTTTTTCTCGGTGGCACCATGGGTATGGTACCAAATCAGTTACAAATCCCGAGTCTCTCTGTCCGCATCATCAGGGGTTAACCAGATGTCGGGGCGAACGCCGTTGAAGATAAAATCGTAAACTGTATAAAAATAGTCTTCACCGTTGGGGATATCTTCAATGGAATATTTGGCTTTAAAATTTGGATACTGAAGCATGTAAGCACCCAATGGCGGTTCTATTTTCCCTTCATCCAGAAGCTGCCGCAGTTGTTTCAGGTCGGGAATCAAACCTTGTTCATATTGTTTCAAGGGACGGGGGGCGGTTTCCAGTAGTTTTATCAGGGCATCAATGCTGCGCAGGGCATAGGGCGTGTAAGGAGGTTTTATGAGGAGGCGTCCCTCATTTGCCAACTCAATCAGTTTACCCATATAAATCTCGACTTCATTGAAGTCATAGTTTTTTGCTATCCTGTCCTTTACTGCAAGATCGATGTTAAACATTTCTCCATTAGTATAAATGTAAAGTAATGACCCCAACTTTCCTCTTTTAAGGGGCAAGGGCAGGTCATGATTTTCTGCGCGTTCCTTAAGCCATTGACATTGTGTGATCATACGCCCTTGAGGGGTGTTATCCGTTTGGCTAAATTCTGACAAGATACCTTCCAGTAACCGCTCGCAGTTTTCTATAATATCAAGACGTTGTTCTTCGGTATCGGGCATAATTTATTCCTTGGATAATAATTTCAGGGTAGAAGGATCAAGGGTGGTCTGAGTGCCTCCACCACCCATGATCTTACCCAGCGTGTCTGTGGTGTAACCGTCCGCACCATCGTAACGCAACAGTTCAGTGGCTTTGCCAATGGTGGCTTGAATGCCTGTCACGGGTGTTGTGACTTCCATAACATCAATTTGACTGGCCCCATTAAAACACGGCAACGCCAAACGGTCTTTGACGCCTTCTTTGTCCCAGTGCTCTTGCTTGTAATAAGCTTTTTTCACATTTTGATAGCCCTTCTCATCCAACAAATACGCAGAATTACTCAGTTCTCTGCCCCGACCTGCGGTATTAAAACCGTATATTTTATCACCCGGCTTGAAAGGGGTTTCAGTGAAACTGTCACCAGACTCAAGGACTTGTTTGATTTTTTTGTCATCCCAGCCTTGATCATCAAGCGCCTCGCTCACAAATTTATCCTCCGGAGACAGATTACGCATATCCACCTGCCGGGTCGTCCTGAACGACTCCGCCGAGGTCGAGAAATCCGGTGTTAAGTTTTCCTGGTTATGCAATCCCGCATGGGGGTTTTCCGGTGGCACATACCCCGGTTCTTCATGCGGTCCCAGTGTGTAGGGCTTGGGGATGTATTCTTCAACCGGCAAGTCTTCCGGGCCTTCGCGTTTGGGCGGGGTGATGTCGTCGTATATCCG
>VAPF01025366.1_pt1 | contig 29866 bp, 22 predicted proteins | sample 3393931 | NCBI WGS metagenome assembly VAPF01 (sample SAMN08290437, study PRJNA428436) | hydrothermal vent metagenome | isolation source: Deep-sea hydrothermal vent chimney | place: Atlantic Ocean: South-mid Altantic Ridge | depth 2773 m m | reverse complement strand
TAACTCCAAAACTGGCTCAGGGTTAATTGCCCCGAACTGCTAAAAAATGAGCCGGTAATTCTAACTAAAAAAACACCCAAGAACAAGCTTATTTTCGATTAATTAATAAACAGACCACCTCGCCGCAAGCCGCGGGGAATCAAATCTCTGGGGATTGATAATCGTCCCAACAAAAGTCGGGACGGGTTAAATTGTCCGGTATAATAGAAAGTAACTATAATGCTGGCGGAAATGATGATGAGAGACATCGTATTTATTGACGATCTGCGAATTAATACCATAATTGGCATTTATGAATGGGAACGAGAGGTAAAGCAGACGGTAGCGCTTGATATTGAAATGGCGGCGGATAATAGCATACCAGCAAGTAGTGAAAAGATTGAGGACGCGCTAAATTATAAGGCGGTTGCCAAGCGTCTAATTGCTTTTACCGAAGTCAGTCAGTTTCAACTGGTGGAAACACTGGCAGAACGGCTGGCCGAAATTATCATCTCCGAGTTTAATGTGCCCTGGTTACGGCTTAAACTCAGTAAGCTTGGTGCTGTGACTGGGGCGCGTTCTGTTGGCGTTATTATAGAGCGTAGTAGCGTCTAGCCATGACAGAAATATATATCAGTCTCGGCAGTAATATAAACCGTGAAGGCAATACACGTTCAGGCGTGGAGGCGATGCGTCGTGTGTTTGGGCGGCTGGAGCTTTCATCAGTATATGAAAGTGAAGCGGTAGGTTTTGTTGGGGATGCGTTTTTTAATATGGTTATTGCAACCACTACATCGCTTGATGTCCATGATGTTAATTATCAGCTGCGGGCGATTGAAGATGCACATGGGCGAGACCGGAGTGGGCAGAAATTTTCATCACGTAGTCTGGATCTTGATCTGTTGCTGTATGACAATCTGGTTCTCGATGAGCAGGGCCTGATTCTGCCTCGAATTGAGATGCTGAAAAATGCATTTGTTTTGTGGCCATTGGCTGAAATTGCACCGGATTTATGTCACCCGGTGTCAAAACAGAGTTACGCCCAACACTGGATGGCATTTGACAAAACGAAGCAACGTCTGAAACCGGTTCATTTTAATTTTTAGTGGTAGAAAATAATCATGGGTAGACGATAATGACTGAAAAGTCGATTTTCTATGACAGTTACTAAATGGATGAACAATAAGTATCCTTTTCATCCGCTTCAGTAATATGTCGATATTAAAAGAACTGGAGGCCGGGAAAACGCTGATGGCTGTGTCACAGAAACAGACATTGCAGAATGATATCCCGGCCTTTTGTCGTCAAAAGGAACTTGTCCTGATTGGTCAGGGCGAGACTAATGGCCAGTTTTATTTTCTAATCAAAAAGTAACAGGGTGTCCTAAAGTCGAATAAATAAAAATCGGTTATTTAGCCTGTTTTGGTTTACCTTTTATGCTCAGTAATTCAAGCTTAAAAATCAGTGTGGAGTTAGGCTGAATTAACGCGCTACGCATACTTTTACCGTATGCTAGTTTAGCCGGAATAAACAGTTGCCATTTATCGCCAACATGCATCATTTGTAATGCTTCCGTCCAGCCTTTTATTACACCATTAACCGGGAAAGTTGCCGGTGTACCACGTTTATAGGAACTGTCGAATACCTGTCCGTCAATCAGGGTGCCTTCATAGTTTGTGGTGACGATATCACCTGGTTTTGGCTGTGCGCCGCTACCGGTTGCCAGAATTTTATATTGCAGGCCACTCTTTGTGGTAATTACGCCTGGTTTTTTTGCATTTTCTGCAAGAAAGGTGGTTCCTGCTTTCAGATTTTTTGCAGCAATTTCATTTTGTTTTTTAATTAGTGAATCGCGCAGTTGTGTCTGGAATTCGGTTTTTGATTTAATCCTGTCTGCTTCACTTAATGCCAGCTTTGAGTGATTAGCAGCATCGGTAACACCCCGGTTAAAAGCATTAATATCCAGATGAATTCCCTGTTGGGACAGACGATTGGCAACATCTACACCAAAACTGTAACTGGCTTTTTGTGTAGTGGTTTTGAGTTCGGACGAGGCGGGGTGTGATGACTGCTGATCACAGGCAGATAAAACAACTACTGCCGACAGGCAGCAGGTAAGTAAAATGCGGTGAGCCATTTTTTTTCCTGTTTTTTGTGTGGAAACTGGAATGTAACAGTTAAGCCGTGCAGTATCAAGCAGAGATGGTAAACTGGATACCTGGAAAGTGAACTTCCGGTAAAATAGCCGGTCTGTGTGTGAGTTTCTATTTATATTTTGTGTATTCAGGAGAAAAAATGTTCCCCAGGCGATTTGCAATTACCACCAAAATTACCACCAGCATAAAATCTACTTTACTGCTTTTTGTACTATTTCTTCCCGTCTTTATAACGCAGGCACGTGCTGATCTACCGAAGAGTTTTGATGGTAATGAAATGCCCAGTCTCGCTCCCATGATAGAAAAGGTACAACCAGCTGTGGTGAATATTGCGACCCGCAGTCATGTGGATATAGCGAGACACCCGCTGATGAATGATCCGTTTTTTAAACGATTTTTCAGAGGCATGGAAAATGCGCCTCAACGCAGGGAAGTAAAAAGTCTGGGTTCAGGGGTGATTATAGATGCCAAACATGGCTATATTATTACCAATTACCATGTTGTTGAAGGTGCCGACGCGATTTCTGTAACACTCTATGACGGGCAGCAACTGACAGCAAAAATCATTGGTTCTGACCCGGAAGCAGATGTGGCTGTTTTAAAGGTAAAAACAGGTCATCTCACCAGTATCCCGTTTGCGGATTCATCGAAATTACGTGTAGGTGATTTTGCCGTGGCGATTGGTAATCCCTTTGGACTGGGGCAAACCGTTACCTCGGGTATTGTCAGTGCATTGGGTCGAACCGGTCTGGGTATTGAAGGTTATGAGGATTTTATCCAGACCGATGCATCTATTAACCCCGGTAACTCAGGTGGTGCGCTGGTTAATCTAAAAGGGCAACTCATCGGTATTAATACCGCTATTTTATCTGCGGGCAGTGATGGGAATGTTGGTATTGGTTTTGCTATTCCCATTAATATGGTACGGCAGATCGCTGATCAACTTATCAAATATGGTGAAGTTCGTCGGGGTATGCTGGGGGTCGTTATGCAAAATCTAACCCCGGGTCTGGCGAAAGCATTTGGGCTGAATTTACAACAGGGGGTGGTGATTTCTCAGGTGATTAAAAATTCAGCAGCCAGCAAGGCAGGGTTAAAAGCGGGTGACGTGGTCGATACAATTAATGATAAACCGGTTAAAAGTGCCTCCCAGATGCGAAATATGGTGGGTTTGATGCGCATTGGGCAGAAGATGAAAATAACGGTGATTCGCGATGCTAAAAAGATTCACTTAACGGCTACCATAAAGGGAGAACTGGCGCATAGTCTGGCAGGCGAAAAACTTAACCCGCGTCTTCAGGGTGCAGTCATTGCAAACCACAAAGATGGTAATAATCAGTATCTGGTTCTTGCTAATGTATCACGTGGTAGCCCGGCATGGGAAGCACGGTTGCGTAAGGGAGACTTAATTTTATCTGCAAATCGTGTTCCAGTAAAAACATTGAGCGAGCTGAAGAAAGCGATCAATTACAGTGATAAACAGATATTGCTTAATATTCAACGGGGACAGACGGCCCTGTTTGTTCTGATTAAGTAAACGCTGGAAGTGCTGATTAAGTCTACAACAGGGATGTTTATTCGCGGCTTAACCAGGGGTTTCTGAATAAATTTACGGCTTTATATCATTGTGTACCCAACGCGTTCCTTTGTCGGTTACTTCTTTTTTCCAGAAGGGTGCATGGGCTTTTAATTCTTCAATTAAATAACGGCAGGCATCAAATGCCTGCGCCCGATGAGATGACCAGGCGGCAGTCAGGACGATGGGTTCGGCCGGTTTAATCAGACCTACGCGGTGGATAATCAGGCAGTCATCCAGTTCGTAGGTTTGTCTGCTTTCATTGCACAATTTATCTAGAAATGCCTGCGTCATTTGCGGGTAATGTTCCAGTGTCATGGCAGTGACTTTTTCATCAATATTGAAGTCGCGCATAGTGCCGACAAAACAGGTTGTGGCACCATATTGACCGGGTTTAAGATTTGCTGCCTGATAATCCTGTAGAGATTGCCAGGGGTTGAATATTTGTTCGATAATTTGTGCGGGCATGGTTTAGCAATCAGTCGTCATCGCAAGTGTTTCAGCACAGGCCTATCCACCGGTTACCGGCGGAAAAAAGGCGACCTCATCATTGTCCTGTGCAATATCGTCCAGCTTTGCATATTCCATATTAATCGCACACAGGGTATTTGCTGGTAAGGCATGCTTTGCTGTACTCCGTTGCCAGATTTCACGCACGGTGAGTGGCGACTGAATATTCAGTTCAAGTTCACCGTGTCCAGTCAGCTCTTTCAGGCTGGAAAAAAATTTAACCTGTATCATAGTGGATGATTTTATCGCGTCTTGCACCCTGTTGTCTAAATTTCCATCATTTAGAGGCATCTTGCCTTTTTTATGCCACCGAGTAGTAAATTTGTTATGCTGGATACTACATATTACTGAAACAGATAAAAAGGATACCTGGTGTTCAAGACACGCTGTCAATACATCCATGTAAGCTCGACACCCGCATCCCTGCGGCTGACGGTCTTTGAACACCAGGTATCCTTTTTATCCATCCTGTTAGTATTTCAGGTCACGCAGAGGCCGTAGTCAATTAATAGAGGTGCCCTAAAGTAAAAAAGATGAATGACCAGTTAAATCATTTTAATGCCCGTGGTGAAGCACACATGGTGGATGTGGGGGCAAAAAAAAACACCGTACGCCGTGCAGTTGCCCGTGGCGAAATCTCTATGCAGAAAGAAACACTACAGCGCATTATCAGTGGTGAGAATAAAAAGGGTGATGTACTGGCAGTCGCCAGAATTGCCGGTATTATGGCAGCAAAAAAAACATCGGATCTGATTCCATTATGTCATCCGCTGGCGTTATCTCATGTTGATATTCTGCTGGATGTAAACACCGCAGAAAACACCGTTAGCTGTAACGTAACCGTTGAAACAAATGGGCAAACTGGGGTTGAAATGGAAGCACTAACCGCCGTGCATATCTGTTTACTGACCATTTATGATATGTGTAAGGCAGTGGATCGAGGAATGGTGATGAGTGCGATATGCCTGCTTGAAAAATCCGGCGGTAAATCCGGTCACTGGCTGCGCACACCAGCTCTATAAAACTGCGGCAGGCTCCTGGATCAGATGAAATATTACTGAAACAGATAAAAAGGATACTTGCTGACGGTCTTTAGCAATAAGTATCCTTTTCCATCCATCCTGTTAGTAAGTAGTGTTATTCTTAGCCACAATAGAAAGGTTGCACAATGATAAAGGATAGAATATGAATTTTGTATTAAAACTGTTCAAGGTGATTATTGTAGTCATAGTGGTATTGATTTTTGGCGTCGTGGTATTTGTTTTGGTTTTTAACGCCAATAAATACAAACCTGAGATTATTGCTCAGGTTGAGCATGCCACCGGTCGAACTTTCTCGATTAAGGGGGATATTGGTTTAACCCTTTATCCATGGATTGGAGTAAAGCTGGAAAAGGTTGCGCTGGGAAATGCCAGAGGGTTTAGTAAGCGGCCGTTTGCAGCATTAAAACAACTGAATATAAAAGTGAATGTTCTGCCTCTGCTGAAAAAACAGGTGGAGGTAAGCAAAATTCAATTAAACGGGTTGCAACTTTCACTTGAAGTTAATAAAGAGGGTCATAATAACTGGTCTGATCTGAGTAAAAACCAGAGCGGTAAAAAGCCGGCAGCCGCAACAGTTTCACCACCTGCCAGAGCAGTCGCTGCGCAAAAAACAGCAACGGCAGAAAAATTTGCCCTGCAATCATTAAGTATTTCAGGTGTTGATTTTGTCAATGCCAGTATTGTTTTTACCGATAAACAGGCAGATAGACGCATAGATCTTTCTGATCTTAGTCTTAAAACCGGAGCGATTGCATTTAATAAACCGGTTGAGGTGAAATTGCGGGCGCATATTCAGAATAATAAACCACTGCTTAATAGCCAGATTACCTTTAATACCGCATTAACCTTTAATCAGGATTTTTCTTTCTTTACGCTACACAATCTATTGCTGCGTATCGCGGTGAAAGCCAATGATATATTTGCCCAGGATGTAACCCTGAAGCTCAATACACAGGTCAGTGTGGATGTAAAAAAACAACAGGCAAAACTTGACCGGCTGGAAATAAATATACTGGGTATTCGTACAAAAGGCCAGTTTGATGTAACGAATTTTATTGATGCCCCAGCAGTTAGCGGGCAGGTAGCAATTTCTCCATTTAATCTACGTGATGTTGCTCGCAAGCTGAAAATTAACCTGCCAGTAATGGCCGATAAAAATGCATTAGGTAAGGTTGGTCTATCAACGTATATCAAAATGAAGGGGCAACGTCTGGATCTGGATAACGTCATGATTCAGCTTGATGGCAGCCAACTCACCGGCTGGGTACATGTGCTGGATCTTGCTAAACAGCGTCTGCGCTACGCGTTAACAATTGACCGCATAAATGTAAATCATTATCTCCCTTCGATCACAGCCAGTGCTACCGCTAAACCTGCAGCCGCTACGCCTGCCGCCATCATTCCGGCAGCTGGTGGCAGCGCAACCCCCAGCAGTGGAGATGAGAAAATTCCGTTACCACTGGCGCTATTACGCAAGCTGGATATGCAGGGTGTTTTCATCATTCATGCGCTACATATCAAAAATTTTGATATCAGTAATCTATCTATTACCACCCGTGCAAAGCAGGGGATTATCAATATTGATCCCGTTACACTATCTACCCTGAATGGCACAGTGGATGCTGGGGTTGGCCTGAATGTACAAAAACAACCACAATATAACCTACGCTTACAGGCAAACGCTTTGCAGGCCGGGCCGGTCGTGAACCCGGCACTGGTGGGTGTAATGGGGAATGAAGACCTGAAGCTGAAAGGGACCGTTAACCTGATGGTGAAAGTTACGACGCAGGGAGATACGCCGAACCGTTTAAAACGTCAGGCGAAAGGGTCGATTGAGTTAAATATGAGCCAGAGCGCGGTAACCGGTTTCGACCCGGAATATTTTATCCGTTCATCTGTTGCCGATTTTCTGAAGCAAAAAGGACTGGGCTCGGTAGATACTATACGTAATAATTACCGCCCCAGAAAGGTAACTGTTTTTAATACAATTCATGATAAAGCCATCATTCATCAGGGCAAGATAACAACAAAAGATTTTCTGATGGATTCGCAGCGGGTGACTATTAAAGCGCAGGGGGAGATGGATATTATGCGCAATACGGTGGATGCAGTGGCTTCGCTAAAACTCTCTGGTAATAAAACCGTGGTTGAAAAGTTACTGAATGAGCCGGTTTATGTACATATATACGGACCGTTTGAAAAACTTAAATACAATCTCGATACGAAGAAATTATCCAGTAACCTAAGTAATCTGGCAAAAAAAGAAGCCCAACAGCGACTGACAGAAGAAAAGAAAAAGCTCCAGCAAAAACTGAAGCAGAAGGAAGCGGCAGAAAAACAACGGCTGCAAAAAAAACTGGATCATGAAAAACAGCGTCTGCAGGATAAACTGCGAAATCAGCTCAAAGGGCTGTTTTAGCAGGGAGGGTTAACACTGGATACTTTTGCCAGACGACTACTGCACTGGTTTGAACAACATGGTCGTCACAATCTGCCCTGGCAACAGAAGCGAAATCTTTACCGTGTCTGGGTCGCAGAGGTCATGCTGCAACAGACTCAGGTTACTACTGTAATCCCATATTACCTGCATTTTATGCAGTCCTTTGCCGATATTGACGCACTGGCTCTGGCTACTGAAGATGAGGTGCTAGCACACTGGGCCGGGCTGGGGTATTACAGCCGTGCGCGTAATTTGCATAAAACAGCGCGTAAAGTGGTGGAACAGTATCAGGGCATTTTTCCACAGTGCTATGAGGAGGTGCTGGCACTGCCCGGTATCGGCCCCTCCACCGCAGCAGCGATACTGGCGCAGGCGTTGAATCAGCCCCATGCTATTCTTGATGGCAATGTAAAACGGGTTTTGTGCCGCTATCACGCAATTGAGGGTTGGTCGGGGCAAAGGCATGTCGAAAAATGCCTCTGGCAGAAAGCGATAGAACATACTCCTCAGCAGCGGGCAGGTGATTATACCCAGGCAATAATGGATCTGGGCGCAACCGTGTGTACCCGTTCTTCACCACAATGTAAAAACTGCCCGCTTAGTAATGACTGCATCGCCCTGAGCAGTGACAGAGTGGGTAATCTGCCCACTAAGAAACCCGGAAAAGCTCTACCCGTAAGACAAAAACGATTTCTTGTTATTCAATATCATAAAGCGGGGGTGTTAATGGAAAAGCGATCGACAAGTGGTATCTGGGGTGGTTTATGGAGCCTGCCGGAAATCGACCTGGACGAAGATATTATTCAGACCTGCCAGCAACGTTGGGAACTGGAAGTGGTGCAGATAAACGAGCTGGCGGCATTTCGTCATACGTTCAGTCATTTTCATCTCGATATCAGCCCGTGTATGATTACGGTTAACACCTTACCCCGACAGATTAATGATGCGGCATCGTATCAGTGGCAACATCCACAGACTGTACTCGCGGTAGCGGCACCAGTGCGTTATATTCTGGATGAGCTACTAAAGGTTGATTGAAAAAATGCTAAATTCGGCGCGAATAACTTGACTCAGGCGCTGCAAGCCGATTAAATACGCATCCTTCGGGTCGTGCTGCATTTGTTAATGACAGCCGTTCACCCAGATTTGGTTCAAGGTGTTATTTCAGAATAATGGCCGGATAGCTCAGTTGGTAGAGCAGAGGACTGAAAATCCTCGTGTCGACAGTTCAATTCTGTCTCCGGCCACCATTTTCCTGCATGACTTTTTATTTCGTACCCAGCCAACCTGTTGGGTGCGCACTGAGCCGAATTGAACTGTCACCCAGTTCAACTATTCGGCCACCATTTTCCACAGGCTCCTGTTATTTCTCGCAGAAATCGGTCACTTGATCGTTTTTAAACGTTTCACCGCATAGAGCGAGCACGTTACACCTCTTATCTTCTGCCCTTTTTCCTGGTGCAGGACAATTGAAACCACCATGATATTTTCATGCCCTGTACTGCCTGTGTGTTTCTAAATTTGGTTAAAGCATGTGTGACCAGCCTAGACGATCAGCTAGCCCTGAATGCCGTGGTTCTCGACTTTTGATGGCGAGTTTAAACGCCTCTTGCCTGGTAACAATAGTACAATGTTTCTGTGCGCGGGTCAGCCCGGTGTAAATGAGTTCGCGTGTTACTACGGGTGATCTTTCAGCTGGTAAGATGAGCATTACCTGTTCATACTGTGAGCCCTGACTGCGATGGACGGTAAGGGTCCAGGCAGGTTGCCATTGGGGCAACAGGTGAGTGGTGAAATATTGTAGCTCACCATTGATTCTGAAACATGCGACAGGAATGTCATCTTGCTCAAACCAGAAAATACCGGTGTCGCCATTGAACAGGCCAGTTTCACGATCGTTTTGCCTGATAATAATGGGCAGGCCTTTGTAAACGGTATTGTTGCCAGCCGTTATTACCTTCTGTTTGCGTAGCCTGGCTTCGATCTGTTCACCTATGACAGTCTCACCCCAGTCGCCTTGGCGCAGTGCGGTGAGTACACGGCTGCTTTCAAATATATCGAGTGCCTGCTCTACCTTTTCTGTAGTGAAAATAGGCGCATATCTCTCACATGCCCAGTCAATGATTTTGCTATTGGGGTTTTTACCTGTGATTTCAATCAATGTCGTTTCTGGATCGTTGTCGGTGAGCAGGGTGATGGCATTCTCTGCCTCACTATTATTGACCGCGGTAGCAAGTTTGCCGATGCCGCCTCCGCCAGCAAAACGGTGGCTATAACTGAGATGGGCGATGTAATTGGCTATGTCTGGCGTGTTTTCACTAATTTCAACAGGGGGCGTTTCGCCTAACAGCGTGGCGAGTTGCCTGGCGCGTTCATCTGAGAGTGTTAGTGGCTGGCCGTGGCCGGTGATATCACCCAGTACCTTACCTGCTTCAACGGACTCCAGCTGATCTCGATCTCCAAGTAGTATAAGGCGACATGTTTCGGGCAATGCTTGAAGCAGGCTGGCCATGAGTCCTTGATCTACCATCGAGGTTTCATCCAGAAGCAGGCAGTCGACGGGCAGGAGGTTATCTGCATTGTATTGAAAGCCGCGGGTATTCCAGCCTAGCAGGCGATGAATAGTGCTCGCCTGACGGGGAAGTTGGTCAAGGATGTTCTGGTCGATATTGCCTTCAATTTTGAGAACCTGTTCGTCAATACTTTCAGCTAGCCGTGCGGCCGCTTTGCCCGTGGGTGCAGCTAGCAGGATGCGCATAGTTGGTTCTTGTTCAAGCAGAAGGGCAAGTATTTTTGTCACAGTGGTGGTTTTGCCGGTGCCAGGGCCGCCGGCGATGATAGACAGGCGTGAGCTTAGGGTCATCGCAGCCGCTATTTTTTGCCCCAGTGTTCGTTCTCTTTTTTCAGGTGTCGATGTGCCAAACAGATTGTTAAGTTGCTGGTGCAGTCTGTCACTGTCGACGGGTTCTATTGTCATGCGAGACTGTAGTTGATGGCTAATGATTTGCTCTTCATTCCAGTGACGATGTAAGTAAAGGCGATTGCCGTCGAGGATCAGAAGCGGGTTATCATCAGGTTTACCGATCAAACTACTGATTTTCAGTTGTGCGATTAAGTGATTTACTTGTTGTGTGTCTACGGTATTCCGGGCATGGTTGGTCTCTGTAGAGTCGTGTTCTGAAAGTGAGTGCAAGTCAAGACAGGTATCGCCATATTGCACATTACGATTAACTAATGTCTTAATCGCCAGCAGTGCGGTTTCGTTTATATCATGGTCAATGTCCCGGCAAAACCGGATGAAGTGCTCAGCTAGTTTTGTCGATTCAGGTGACGAAGAATTATTAATACTATTCATGCGATTTCTGTCTCCGGTCTGGCGAAAACCTGCTGATCCAGTTCGTCAATGAGTTGTGAGGAGGGTTTGGTAAAGAATACGCCACGCGCCATGCCGGTGTCGGGTGTTAAAGCACGGAGGAACAGGTAATACACACCGCCAAAGTCACGTTCATAATTATAATCTTGCAGTCGATTTTTCAGGTGCCGGTGTAATGCCAGGCTGTATATCAGGTATTGTAAGTCGTAGCGACGGTTATATATCTCGTCCGCTAAATGCTCGGGTTTATAGTCATCAAGGCGGTAGCCCAGTCGGTTGCTTTTGTAGTCAAGGATGAAATATTTTTCATTGTATTCAAACGCGAGGTCAATACTACCCGTAATCATGCCTTCAAAGGCCTGAAATTCTACTTTGTTCAATTCCTGGTCGGTGTGTCGGCTGATGCAGTCGTGAAGGATATTGCGGCCGACTCTATGAGTACTGAAATCAAAATCCATCTCGGGCACCTGTTTGTCGGGGCTGATTTTTGCCAGCGTCAAACCTGTAGTATCCAGTGGTGTATGGTAGATGTCTTCAAGCCATTGGGTTAGCAAGTCAATATCCGGTTCGGGTGTAATATTATTTTTGCTAAGATAAAACCTTGCCATGGGTTCCAGTTGTTCTTTCAGTGATCGTGCAGGATCGGTTTTTTCCAGTAGTTTGTGGAGGAAATTCCCGACATGTTTGCCCGCTGCAAAACCGAGTGCATAAGTTTCTGCTTCTGTACGGGCTACCTGTGTGGACTGATGGATGTCGCGTGTGAGTGATGAAAAAGAGTTAATGCGCCAGTCAATGCCCAGTTTCCGGTTAAATTTGGCTGTCTGTAATGATAACGATTCTTTTTTCTGGGTCGAGGTTATCTCATCTTCCAGACTATCTGGCGGTAGGATGGTTATGGCATCACTTGCTGCTTTGAATATAGCCAGGTTTATGGATTCTGGTTGTGGCGAAAAGGGAAAATCATCCTGATTATCGGCTTCAGTATCTTCGGTGTTAGCCATTTGATGTTGCAGCCAGGATAGTCCGGTACGCCCTGGGTGCCCTCTGAATTTTGGGTCAGATTGTGTCGGCCCAAAAATAACATGACAATGGGATTTTGCTCTGGTTAGTGCGACATAGGTGAGCCGCATATCTTCCGCGAGGCGTTCACGTTCTGCATGGATAAAGGCGTTGTCACTTGTTGTTCCAAAAGGGTTATAGAAATATTGATAATTACTATCAACCGATTCATGCCATTGAAGTTTTAGGTTGGAGTCAGACTTGAAATTTACGGGGTAACAATGCCAGAGGTAGGGCAGAAAAACGACAGGAAATTGCAGGCCTTTGCTGATATGCAGTGTCATAATTTTGACTAGCTTCTCATCGCTTTCTAGTCGTAGTTGATGTGTCTCATCAACATTTTTGTTCTTTTGACTTTGCATCCATACCAGTAAATTCTTCATGCCGGGATGGGCATGGCTAGCTTGTTGTAATAGCTCGGCAATATGCCCCATGTTAGTTAACATCCGCTCGGGGTTGTTGCTACGCGATAGCCAGAAATAGTTTGTCTCAGTTGTTTTTTTGTCGTTTAGAATCGGAAGCAAAGTGGACAGATTATCGAGCAAGTCATAATAACAAGCCATGAATCCTTTCTTTTGCCATGTCTCATTGAGCGTGTGCAAAAGCTCAACCCAGTTAGACCAGGAAACGAGTGTTGACTGTAGGCTGTTAATTTCACTTAGGTTAAGGTTCAGAATAGGAGCAGTTAGTGCCTGTCGGGCAAATTGCTTATTGTCAGGCGAGATAATGGCCTGTATGAAATATTCCATGCTGGTTGCTTCTTCAGTATCCCAGACAGAAAGATCATTAATGGCAACAGAATGGATGCCCCGCTCACGTAGTTCCTGTTGCAGTTCGCTGGCCTCACTTTTAGTGCGAACCAGTACAGCGATATCACCAGGAGCCAGGCGATTATTATCGAGTAATAATTCGTCATCGTTTAGCATGGTGGCAATACGCCTGGCAGTCATCGTGTGGACGACATTATGTATCGATGCTTTACTGGAGAGTAACTGGTCGTCTTCTGCTTTCGGAATAGCTTCGAATGCTAATGCGGGAAACTCTTTGCCAGCTTTAAGCAGGGGAACTGCCTGACAGTCTTCAGGTGGCTCGGAACGATGATAGGGGATTTCTTTATAGCTAAACGCATTATCGCAGGAAAAAAGTGAATTGACTGCTTTGATAAGTGCGGGAGTGGATCGCCAGTTGATGGACAGGTTCCAGTGATTATCAGCATTGTCGCTTGCTTGCATGTAAGTAAAAATATCTCCCCCGCGGAAGCTGTATATGGCCTGCTTGGGGTCACCTATCATGATTAGTGTCTGTTGGATTGTTTTCTTATCTGATTGGTGGATGCTGTTGAATATCTCATACTGCCTGGGATCAGTATCCTGAAACTCATCAATCATAATGATTGGATATTGTGTTGCCAGAGAATGAGCGAGGCTGGCATCAGCATCATTGTTTATGGCATGGTACAAGTTGTTGATCATATCGTTGTAGGAAAGCATGCCGTTTTCTATTTTGGTCTTGCTTAATTCAATACGAATTTCGTTCGCAGCCTGATTAACTTCTATGAGTCGATATAACGTAAATAACTGGTAGTTGAGTTCTCCAATTAGTTGAAATAAGGGACGGTTGAATGTTTCAGATTTTGTTGGTACATCGGGGGTATTGTTGTCGGACTCAGTATTACCATATGGCTTGAGTTGCTTTTCATTAAGGTTAAGAGTTAGCTTAAAATCAATGGTCTTTTCCTGAATGACAAATGAGTCCATTAGTTCATAAAATGATTTAAGTCCATTTTTATTGTAAGCAGGTTTCTTCCGGTTTATCCTGGTTCCATCAGTGTCAGAGAGTAAGGTTTTTATTTCCTCGCCATTTACCTTCCACTCGGTGATTATTTTCTTGAGGTGGTTGGTAATGTGCGCTTCTAAATTTTCAGTTGTTTCGAATTTGTGAGTGTGTGGAATGCAAGTTATTAATGTTTCATTCTTCAAAAGAGGTGAAATGGTATTTTCAAAGGCAGATATGTCTTTGAAGATGTTTTTCTTATACCACAGTAGTTCTTTTTGGGTAAAGTTATAAGTGCGGTTTCTCCACCAGTCATTAATTGCACTATTAATAATTTCAGCATCATTGGTGTGTTCGGTTTTGAATAATTGTTGTGTACCAATAGCATGTTCAGTAAGTGTTTGCTGGCAAAATCCGTGTATGGTTTGAATGGCTGCCTCGTTCATTGATAACAAGGCAAGTTTAATGTGCTGGCATGAATCTTCTTTGTTATAAGTGGTGGTGATAGATGCAAAAAACTCATCAGCGTTGTCTGGAATGTTTCCTGTTTGAAATGTATTTAAGGCATCGTTTAGTCTGTTTTGAAGACGGATTCGAAGCTCGTCTCGGGTTGCATTTGTGAAGGTGACAACTAGAATATTGTTTACGGTAGTGCCCTCCAGAACAAAGCGCAAAAAGAGATTGGCAATGGCATAGGTCTTTCCGGTGCCGGCATTGGCTTCTATCAGATGGCTTTCTCCGTTTTTTAAATCACGGATAACTAGTGGTTGCGTGTTTGTAGGCATAATCTGTTTTACCCTTTGTGTTCAACGAGTGGCAGCATGATTTGCCTGGCAAGGCTGACACAGTCCTGGTCAAATTCGATAGTATTATTGCGAAGCAATAGTTTGTAGAAATACATGTCGCTGGATGGGGCGGAGAAACTTCCGGGGTAAAGTTCTGATAAGAGATTTTTGTTGGCTTTTTGTATGGCAGTGTCTTCATCATTATCTTTGTGTAGTGACGTTGCGAACGTATAGCCTGCACTACTTATCATTGGCAGCGGGTTGGTAAGGCCGGCGCTATAACAGGCCAGTATTGTTTCGAGATAATCTTTCGCCATTTCTGTATCAACAGGCTTTAGAATGACATGGTTGTTGGCAACCGGTGAGCTTTTGTTGGAAAACAGGTGCGCTGGTGTATTGGTTTCGTTGCAAACTTGCTGGCATAGGTGTTCTATCCAGAGCGTGAGAAGATTGCCGGGCTTGAATTTGCTGGCGCTGACACGAATAATGCCTTCGCCTTCCATAAAATCATGAATTTGTCCTGAGATATGCCATTGTGTTTGATCAATATTTAGAGGAATATTAATATCGCATGATGTATAGTTTTTTTCATGATAGGGTTTAAGATTTGCTCTTAGAGTGCTTTGTTCATTGCGTAGTTCCTGTACATCCAGGAGACCTTGTTCACCATGTGTTAGCAGTCCTCGTGCTGATAGAAGCATGTGTTCATCACCATCCTGTTCATCCAGCCAGTTTTTGATAAGAAAGTCACTTACTGTCCATTTTTGTAGGCTCTCCAGTTTAAATGGTTCTGTATCCGGGATGTTATGTTCATCGGGACTATAGATCTTTAGACGTTTTTGAATAAATTGTCGAACCGGGCGTGACAGTAGCCCGGTTAGATCTTTGAGTGCAATATTATGATTCGATCCTTTGGGAGCAGTGAGGTTGGGTGCTGGCCAGCCTTTGCTTTTAACCGGCGGTGTATGTTCATTAATATTTTGACTAATTCCCCGCCAATGTTGATCAAAACTCAAATGCCGAGTGGGGTCGCTTGCCTCATTATCAGGTGTGAAGTTACGGGGATTAAATGCCTGAAGCGGATGCTCAGAAATAATTGAATTTGTGCATTGATAGCGGTTTTTAATATAGTCAATTAATTCCTGCACCACGGATGAAGCAGGTATTTCTTCATTTTTGCGAACGCTTTTGCCAGTGTAGCTGATTATTAGTTTCTGGCGGGCGGCCAGTAGAGTCTCAAGGAAAATGTAGCGATCTTCCTGAACGGGATCCGGATCGCCGAGGCGGGCAGTTTGTGCCATGAGGTCATATTCCGATTTTGTTTTGCGTCCAGGGTAGGCGCTATCGTGCATGCCCATCATGCAGACAAGATCAAAAGGAACACCGCGAAGGGGTTTTAGCCCACAGAAAGTGATGCCGCCACTATAGAAGTTAGCCTGGTTGTTGCTGTTAGATTCCAGTTGTGTGTGTAGCCAGTCGCGCACGGCCGCAAGGCTGATAGGCTGTGAACAGATAATATGTGTTTTTTCCAGTTCAGCGATGGTGTCATAAATACTTTGCAGGCGGTTTTCGTCAGTGTTAACGCGAACAGCCGAAAATAGGCTATTGCATAGGTCTTTCAGTAGTCTGGCCCAGTCAGAGGGGCTTTGTTGTCTATTGTTACTGTGCAGATGATGTAGTGATAGAGATTGTTCATGTAAAGTGTTCAAAAGCTGATAAAAGCGTGCAATTGACTCAGCTTTCCGGCTACTGTGAAGGGGTAGAGGCGCAATGGAGTTCCATAGTTGTGCATTGCCCCGTGCATAACCTGTCATAAGTCGTTGAAATGCCTGGTTCCAGGTGTTTTTATCGATGGCAGGTAACTTCAGGCGATCTGCTTTATCTTTGCCACTAAAACCCCAATAAACCTTGAGCGTGTCGAAAGTTTCTTCCAGAAAAGTAATATCTTCGTCGTCTAGCTGAAATTTTTGCATGACTTCTGGCAGACGTGCGAGATCAAGTATTTGTGCACGGCTAAATCTGCTTGTTGCAAGGTCAAGTAATTCGAGGAATGTCAGTGTTAGTGGGTGTTCGTCCGCGACTGTTGTATCGTTCAGGTTAAACGGTAATCGAGGGTTGCTCTGGCCGAAGACAGCCCTGATGTATGGCGCGTACTGGCTGATTTCTGGTACCAGTACAATAATATCTTCCGGGTTTAGTGAGGGACAGTCTTGCAGGTGACGCAGTAGATTGTCGCGTAAAACCTGACACTCACGCATGGCACTATGGCATATATGAATTTCGAGGGAATGGTCATTATTGGCATCCTGAATCTCTTCTTCTTTTTCATTCGGTATAGTAGCCTGATAAATATCTCGCTGTACTTGTTCCAGCAGCGTTTGTCCCAAAGGTTCGATAAAATTATCGCTGTATTCTGTGTTATCGAGTGTTGCTGAAATAAGCAGGTCCTGAAAAGACTGGCCCTGTTTTCCCCACTGCATTAGCAAGGGGTTGCCCTCTTCATATAGGTTGGTGCTTTCTTTTTGTGTGATTTGTTTTTTTGCTTTTTGTTTGGTGGATACCAGGTCTGCCCAGTATTCGGGTGTTGGGGCTAGCTGCCATATATGTACCGGGATGTGTCTGGCGATACTTATATAGGCTTCAAGTAACAGTGGCGGTAGATTGTGGATGGAGAACAGGTCAATCCGTGGTGGTAGCGCCAGTGGTTTGCTATCCCCTTGCAGTTGCTCAAGAAAAGAGCGCATAAGTGCAACACGATGATCAGTGCTGTCTCCAACTATTTTTCGCCACAGTGCTGCCTGCCATTGATTATCTCTACCCTGGCTCCATTCGGTAATCATTTCAGGGCGATAATATTGATAACGATCAAAATAATCAGCCAGGTGTCCTGCAAGTTGCCAGCGTTTGAGGCCGTTGGTGTCCTGTTCAAGGTAGGCGGTGACGGTGCCACTATCAGTTGCGTACGTCAGCAAATCGCTGTCGCCAAGCGCACTATGAAGTTGCCACTGCAAAATTTCGCGTGTGTGTGGGTCATCTCCAGGGGGGATTTCAAGTGTTTTGCGAGTTTGCTCCCAGAGCCAGGTCGCTGGTAGCTTAGTTTCAATCAGGCTGGCGATACCATCATGGTTACAGAACTGGAGTTTTATCCATCGAGCCAACGAATTTGTCTCACAGATAATTGTGTAAGATGTAAATGGGTGGCGCTTATCTTCACCATAGGAGCCTCGCAACGCTAGCATGAGTTTTTCAAGCTGATTGCTATGATGCAGGTGTAACATAAGTATCGCTCCTATGGTTTAGATTATGTCGCTGTGCTGGTTTGACGGCTGGCTCATCATCGCATGGTTGAATGGTTTTGTTGTAACCGTCCGGCGAAATACATCTTACATAGAACGAAAGTATCCTGCATGCTAAGGAGGCACTTATTACTGAAACGGATACTTATTGTTTAAGACACGCTGTAAATACTTCCATGTAAGCTCGACACCCGCATTCCTGCGGCTGACGGTCTTTAACAATAAGTATTCTTTTCATCCATCCTGTTAGTAATTAGAGTTTCCCTGGGTATTGTGGTTTATTGTTCGATTTTTCTGTTTAAAGATAGTGTAGTCTCCAGCGAGAAACGATGGATGTGTATAACTGGTTTTTCTCTGTTATCATTCGATAGAATCAGGGGCTTCTTTTATTCACTCTGTTAGTATGTCTGTCCCAAAGAAAATAATAATTAAGAGGGAGCAAATATGTTCTTTGCTGTGTTGAATTTTACCTTTGCCGGTGCGATTGGAGTTGTCGGTATTCTGACTCTGATGAAGGCCAGTCAACGTAAAGAAATTATGCTGGCTGCACTGCCCTTGTTATTTGCGTTGCATCAATTTACACAAGGTTTTGTCTGGTTGGGAATGCATCATCTAATTGCGGTAAACATGCTCCATCTGGCAGAAAGTATTTTTATATTTTATGCGCAGGGGTTATTGCAGCTTCTGATACCACTGGCCGTCTGGCTGATTGAGCCGGAAGATAGCATACGAAAGAAAATACTGGGGTTACTGGCAATTCTGGGTGCCTTGCTGACGATCTATACGATGTGGGGGCTTGTTGAGGTACCAACGTCGGTTTATATTAAAGGTCATGCACTGGTTTATGTTAATCCCTGGACAGCAAAAGGTTGGGTTGCTGCGTTATATATTTTGACTACCTGTGGTTCGCTGGTGTTTAGCAGTAGTATCTCTATCCAGATCTTCGGTTGGCTTAATCTGATTGGATTAACGGCTGTTTATTTTATCAATCATTACGCCTTTACTGCATTATGGTGTCTGTATGCGGCCAGTGTGAGCGCTATGCTGTATTTTTATTTTGTAGAGCGACGGGTTAGTTTTTTACAGGCGCTTAAAGTACGAGAGAATATCTGGGATGAAAAACTGGAGGAGGAGCTGATACATCTGGAAAATCGTTATCCTAACGCACTGAAAAAAATAAAAAGGCAGCAACAAAAAGGATAAAGATTATACTTTGGCGGTATATCGATGGGTGATGTTAATAGGTCGGCTCTGCGTCAGGATTTTATAAGCAAAAAAACGGTGAAATAATGAAAAATGCTTCCACCGAGCACAAACAGGTGCCAGACAGCATGATTAAGTTTCATTGATTCCCTGGCATAAAAAAAGATACCCAATGTGTAGATTATGCCACCAACAAATAGAAATATCATTGGCAACCATCCTGAGTGAATAACCATTGGATGCCAGGCAAAGACAATAAGCCAGCCCATCACCGCATAAAGAATGAGTGAGAAGACTTCAAAACGACCGGGATAGGCGAATTTTAAAAATATTCCGAGTGCCGCCGCACCCCAGATAATACTGAATAATATCCAGCCAAACACCCCCTGAACCGAAATGAGTGTTACCGGGGTATAAGTACTGGCAATAAGGATATAAATGGAAGCGTGGTCAACTACCTGTAAAAAAGATTTCGCCTTATATTGCGGGATAGCATGGTAAAGCGTAGACGCACCATACATGGTGATTAGTCCGATTCCGAACACAATACTGCATAATACTTTTGTGACGTCATCGCTGATCGCTGACAGGGTTACCAGTACACCGAAGCCAAACGTACTGATAAGCAGACCGAATCCATGTGAGATAGCATGCCATATCTCTTCAAAAAGGGAAAACTCATTGACATTATTCGGCATTACAAAATCTGCGGGTTGAATTAAAAATGATACTGCAAATAAGTAGAAATATAGTTACTACCACCCTTTATTCGGCCGAAGGCGGATGAGCTTTCAAAAATAGATGACCGATGGTGGACGCCAATGCCGAAGTACAGATCGTCGATGGATTTAACGCCGAAGGTATCACCCAGACTGAGATCCAGTGTAAAGTCGAGAAAATTTACCAGTTTGCTGGCTCGATAACCTTTCTGATCCATTTCACGCTGCTCTATATTGGTTACAGTGGAGACATAGGACAATCCTTCTGCAAGACCAACCCGCCAGTGAACCGGCCAGTACAGGTTGTAATAGGCCTTCATAGCAATGTCGTATTCGGTTGTCGGTTGTCGTTCATAGGTAATGGTGCATGGATTAACCCCATCACAGGCATTCTCCGATAGATATTTTAAATCGGCAGAGTTAATGCCTTCCCCCGGACTAAGTACCTGTTTGTAAGCACCAGCATGCTGGTGATAAACAAAACCGGTGGTGATGTAGATATCAAAGGCATTGATACCAAACAGACTATCGGCAATGGGGTAGCCATAAAAAATGGAGTTAAACTGGTTGTTTTGAGCATCTGGTTCAGACTGAAATTTAATGATCTCGCCAATGCTACTGGGGCTGGCCCAGCCATGAGCAATACGAATGTAAGGTTTTGCTTTAAGAGAAGATGTCTTTTTCCAGGTTTTATCATTAAAGAAGGCAACACCCAGATAAACCTCACCAAAAGTATTGCGGTCAATAGAGGCGGCGTTACGGGTGCTGTTATCCAGCAAGGTGGTAAGTTGCGCACGACCGATGAGATACAAATTACTGATAACATGGTAACGTAGTTCACTGCCAAGTGTCAGGTCAAGACCAGTACCGATTTTATTCTTAAATATTTGTGAAGGATTATCTGGATTGTGAAATCCGTCAAGGCCAAAATAACGGTTATTAAAATCAGCAGATTTCAGACGCAGGGTCGCGTAAGGAACGAATTCCAGTGACCCTGAGTCAACATGGTAACGTGTATTCAGGGCGGTATAAAAACGTCCTTCATTATCTGACATAATTTCGGCATTGGCTTCCAGCTTATCGTTAACGCGGTATTTGAGCTGGCCGCCAACATCAAGCCCGTCACCGCGTACCTGATTCTGGTATGCGGCGGGAATGTCAAAGTATCGGTAACGACCGAGCAGGCTGAACTGCCATTGTTTTTTATTGTATAACTTGATACCACCAGACAGTCCATGGATAAAAAAGGTATCACCATCATAAAATAACAACGGAATAACGTCGGAAACCTGTTTGTCGTTGGATGGATAGGGGATTCTGGCGATACGATAGCCAATAGCTATGCCCCAGTTTTTTTCAGGGATATTCCCGGCGGTAGCGGGAAGTGAAAGAAATAACAGGCAAAAAAAAGGAATTAGTTGTTTCATAAACCATCTTCCGTTGAAAGTATTTTTACGACTCGGACATTATACAGCGATTTATTTTGACCATGTTATATTATTGTTATCAGGTGAGCCTTGCCCCATTATGAATACCCGTATCAATGTTACCGTCCAGTCTGGTCGACCATCCAGCAAAATCAATTTGAGTGATGCCGCGCAGCAGGATGTCGCGCAGGCATATCTGGCTTCTCAACGGCAGCGATTTAAAATGGAAGTTAATCGTCTGACAGGTGGTGAAATGTTAACCCTGTTGCAAAGGCGATCCACCGGGCGGGATAACGCAGAAAATCTTAGTTTTCTGATGAGCTATATTTATGTCTGGTACTGGTTGCAGCACACTATTCCTGAAACTTTTCAGCAGAAAGTGTTAGCGCCATTTGGCAGGGGAAAGCAGGCTTTCCTGATGGATATGCTGCTGCAAAGCAACAGTGCCTGCGTATTTATTAGTTCGTATATACAATACTGGCGTAACTATAACGGACAGGCACAGCGGCAACAGCAGCAGCTATTGCAACTGCTTGAACAAAAAAGCGATGTAAAAAAACTGGCTGAATATATTGAATCGGTATGGATATCGATGCACCTGTTTGATAAAACTTATACGGCTGGTTATAAAGACCTGGCCAGGCAGGAAAAAGAGCGTTACGCAAATATGCTTGCCGATGAAGACAGAGAACGGCTGGCACTGGTTGATCAATTAGCTGATACTGAGCCGTTAGGTCCATTTACCAAACTCGGTATTATTCCGGCTATGGGATGTCCGCAAACCTGCCGTCACTGTATGTTTATCTTCCGTCCGTTAATGAAAAACACCGAAGACCCGGCGCAGTTATTTCAGATGGTCAATGCGTTAACCACTTCCGTACTATTTACTGGCGGGGATTTAACAAAGCACCTTGAGTATTTTTACCATGCCATCACCAGTATGCAAAATGTAACCACTTTTGCTATCTTACTCAATGGTGATTTTGCTGATAGTCGCAAGGTTACCCAGGCTGTGCTGGGTAAAATGGCGGCAGCGATTCGTCGGCGTTCAGTTATCTGGCCCGCCGCCAAAGTAATGTTACAGATCAGCTTTGATGAATTTCATCAGGAAGTTGTGGTGGATCGCAACGGCCATTTAGCTGAACGCATACCGGTAACTAAAATTGCCAATATTGTAGAAGCGGTACCAAAATTTGCTGATGAAATACAGTTGTGCCTGTTGCATAAACAGACTCATTTAAATTTTTCTATGGCATTGTTTGAAAAAGGAGTATTTGCCCGGCTTACCAGAGAACTGGGACATCGTGGTCATCAGGTCCAGATTATATCCACGGCACCATCATCACGCCTGAAGCGTAATCCGGTTACTCCCGATAACCCGGCTGCATTGATTAAAGATGCAACCTTTGTGCTGACAAAGTACCCGAATGTTCCTTTACTGTTTACCAGTTCTACTATTGACGCGTATGGTCGTGCCAGCATGATGGGCTTACATGAAGCTGTTAATGAACGTGATTTATTGCAACAGATGCTGGCGGGCAAAGGTACTGGCGGTGAAGCCTTCGATAAGGATTTAATGTTCTGGTTTAACGGTTGGGCTACCCTGTTCTCAGCGGTGCATATGTGTCTGGGTAATATCTTTGAAGAAGGGATGGAAACTATTCGTAAACGTCAGATAAAAGACCCGTTGAGTAATGCACTGCATGTATTCGACTGTCGGCTGCTGGATTTTTACCGGGAAAAACGTGACGACCTGGACTCGATTATTGAAATATCCACCAGCCCGCATCACCTTTTTCATACCATAACAGAAGAAGCGGATATGCGTTTATATATGACCAGGCGTTTGATTGAAGTAGTTGATAACTAATAGCCAGGGTCAGTCAGCTTCCATTTCTGTCTTATACTCACCCAGCATAGCCAGATGATTCAGGTATGCGCGTTTAAGTAACGCCTGTTGTGCCGCGGCGATGTTTTCAGTTTTGCCCAGCCATGAGTGCAATGCTGTTTGTTGTAGGGCGCGACCATAAGATATGCTTAGATTCCACGGGGCATTACTGTATTGCTGATTGATTGCATTTAGATTGCGTGTGGCTTCTTCGGGAGCCTGTCCTCCAGATAGGAAATTAATGCCGGGTATAGCCGCGGGAGCTGTCCGCTTTAATACTTTCAGGGTTGCTGTCGCCACTTCGTCAGCATCCGCCTGCCGACAGTCCTTACCGGGTAACACCATATTGGGCTTCAGAATCATTAATTCAGGGATAACGTGGTAACGGTTAAGCGCACGAAATACCGCATGTTGTACCGCTTCGGTAACTTCGCTATGTCGGTCGATGTCATGGCTGCCATCCATTAAAACCTCTGGTTCAATAATGGGTACCAGTCCTCCCGCCTGACATACGGCGGCATAACGTGCCAGCATTTCCGCATTAGCTTCGATACCGTTTTTTGTGGGAACGTGCCGACCAATCGTGAAAACCTCACGCCATTTAGCGAAACGTGCGCCCTGCTGTTTATAGATTCTGATCCGGTCTTCCAGTCCATCCAGTCCCTGGGTAATCAGGTCGCCGGGGGATAAGGCCAGCGGAATTTTCCCCTTGTCCACTTTAATACCAGGCACGATTTTCTGTGTCCAGGCGACCCGTGGAACTGGTGTGCTATCTTCCGTTGTTGGTCCCAGGGTTTCTTCAAACAGAATAATCGCGCTGATGTAATCACCCAGATGTGGAGTAGTAATGAGCAGGCGACGCCATGCTCGACGGGTTTGTTCTGTGGAAGCGACATCAATAGCATCAAAACGTTTGGCCATAGTGGGGTTGCTTTCATCTGCCGCGAGAATGCCACGTCCTTTCTGTATCATATCGCTAATGGTGGTTTCCAGCTCTGTCAGGTATTGCATGGTATCACTCCGGTTTGTATCAGGGAGATTCTAATTCGTTCAGGAAATAGACATGATTATTTTATGTGATGGGAAAGAAATATCTGCAACCTGTGTGACAGTATAAAGTGAGCAGATAAAACAGAGCATTCTGTCACGCAGGTTGCAGAAATATCATGTGCTGTCTGTAAACTGTAAAACCTGAATCAGGAACGACTGGATTATTACTAATCAAGGTTCGGGTTAGTATAATTGACTAAATTCAGCGTAATAAAAATTACCTTAAGATACTGATACAACAGGTTTCAGTAATATTTGTTACCAAAATACGATGTTTGCTGAGGAGAAAGCATGAGAATATCCTTTCACGGCGCTGACCGGAATGTGACCGGTTCCTGTCATCTGGTTGAATGTGCGGGTAAAAAAATATTAATTGACTGTGGGTTGTATCAGGGTGGACGTGAGCTAACGGAAGAAAACGCAGATGCATTTGGTTTTGAAGCGTCCGAGATTGATTATTTGTTACTGACTCATGCGCATCTGGATCATTGCGGGCGTATCCCTTTGCTGGTTAAGCGGGGTTTTAAAGGTGAAATTATTACCACTGCCGCAACTGTTGAGCTGGCGCGGCTGGTCATGCTCGATTCAGCCGGGTTGCAGGAAGAAGAAGCTCGCTATCAGTTACGCAAGGCACAGCGCCGTGGTCATAAGGCAAAAAATACAGAACCGCTTTACACAACGTTAGATGCTCTCAATAGTCTGGAGTTTATTGGTCGTCGGGTACATTATGATGAGGCTATTGAACTGACAAAAGGTGTTCGGGCTACCTTTATAAATGCCGGACATATTCTTGGTTCTGCCAGTATATTGCTGGAGCTTGAGGAAAAGGGGCGTCAACACCGATTACTGTTTTCTGGTGACCTGGGTTACAGCGGACGGGCGATTTTACGTAACCCGACATCACCACCGGAAGTTGATACGGTGGTGATGGAAACCACCTATGGTGACCGACTGCATAAACAGTTAGCACCGTCGATAGATGAACTATATGATGCCATTAACATCACCATTGGTCGTGGGGGGAACGTTATTATTCCCACCTTTGCGCTGGAACGTGCGCAGGAAATCTTATATTACCTACGCCAGGGAGTGGAAAGCAACCGCCTTGAGCATTATACCAATGTGTTTCTTGATTCGCCCATGGCTATTTCTGCAACACAGATCTTTGAACGTCACCCTGAGTGTTATAACACGGAAACATTAAAGATTTCTCATCATGGTGGGGATGTATTTGATTTACCAGGATTGCATTTTACCCGTGAAACAGCAGAATCCATGTCAATTAATAAAGTGGATGGTGGTGCGTTAATTATGGCCGGTTCCGGCATGTGTACTGGAGGACGGGTACGACACCACTTGAAATATAATTTATGGCGGAATAAATGTAGTGTGGTTTTTGTCGGTTATGCAGCGCAGGGAACGTTGGCACGGCGTATTGTTGATGGAGCCAGACAGGTAAAAATATTCGGCGAAGAAATTCCGGTTCGTGCCAGTATCTATACCATTGGTGGATTCTCAGCCCATGCTGATCAGGCAGAGCTGCTGTCCTGGCATCAGCTTACGGGTACGCCGCAAAGAACTTTTCTGGTACATGGTGAAGAAAAAAGTATGCAGTCCTTTGCGAAGAAATTAAAAAATACACAGATTGAAATGCCTGTGTTGCATCAGGTATTTGAATTGTAAAGAAGCGTGCCGTTGATGCAGTGAAAAGTATTTTTACATATCTATTTGTCGGTAAAATTCTGTCTTTTTACATTTTGGACAGGGGGGGATTTTCCCCGCCCTGTAAAAGTGTAGTTTTTCACCACAGTGATCACAGACCAATGTGCCTGGACCGGTTATTTCCCCAGTATGATAAACAGGGCTGGGCATAGATTCAAGTTTGAGTTTTGTCAGTTCAACAGTGGTAGGATCAGCAGCATCCAGCAGGTAATCAACTAATTCTGTTTCCAGAAAAGTGGTTTCAAACCCTAACCAGTCTTTGAGTTCTTTTCCTGTCTGTGACAGATAACTGATAGAATCGGTAAGATCACGTTGTAGGTATTCAGCAAGTTTATCTGCATCCTGCTGTGTAATTTTTTCTGCTTCAATGACTTTCTGTTTGGCTTTGTCGATAAATTTATATAGAGCCGGGGCTGTTTTCTCTTCAGCTTGATGAAATTCTTTTACTGTATCTTCATACATGTTTTCATAAGCATTTCCGAGAATATCAAGCGGATCATTAATGTGCTTTTTCATAATATGCTCCAGTAGGCTTCTTTTATTGTTGGTCGGTTTTGTGTTGTTCAATAATCTGTTTTACTTCATCACCATTGATGACTTCCTTCTGTTCCAGGACGGCGGCGAGTGCATTCAGGATGTGCTGTTGACCGATTAGAATATCGGTTGCTCGTTTGTGGGCTTCTTCAACGAGGTCTTTAGCCTCTTTGTCAATTAGCTGAGCAGTCGCTTCACTGTAGTTACGTTCTTCATGCTCCTGGATGCCGAGGTACTGTAATGTTTCCCGTTTACCATAGGTCAGGGGGCCAAGTTTTTTACTCATGCCCAGTTGTGACACCATCGCCCGTGCAATATCCGATGCTCGCTCCAGATCATTTTGTGCGCCACTGGAAATGTCTTTGAAAATAATTTCTTCCGCTACGCGACCGCCGAGCAGAATAGCAAGCTGATCGCGGTATTCATTTTCTGTGGTGAGAAATTTTTCCTCGACGGGTAACTGTAGAGTATATCCCAGTGCGGCGACACCACGTGGAATAATGGAAACTTTATGCACTGGTTCAGCTGTCGGTACTGTTTCAGCCACAAGTGTATGGCCTGATTCATGAAAAGCCACACGACGTTTTTCTTCTGCATTGAGTACCCGGTGACGTTTTTCCGGGCCGGCAATAACCCGGTCAATCGCACCTTCAAAATCTTTCATGGTAACAGAATTATGTTTTTCCCTAACAGCGCGAATAGCGGCTTCATTGGTAATATTCGCCAGGTCGGCACCAACAAATCCTGGGGTGCGCTGGGCAACAACCAGCAAATCCACGTCATCTGCCATAGTAAGCTGTCTGGCATGTAATTGCAGAATTTCGTGGCGAGACTTAAGGTCGGGTTTGTCCACAATAATCTGACGGTCGAACCTGCCAGCGCGCAGTAAAGCCTTGTCAAGAATTTCGGGGCGGTTTGTTGCAGCCATCACTACCACCCCGGTTGACGGGTCAAAACCATCCATCTCGGTTAGTAGCTGATTCAGTGTCTGTTCACGTTCGTCGTGGCCTCCCATTGCCGGTCCAGCACCACGTGCCCGTCCAATGGCATCGAGTTCATCAATAAAAATGATACAGGGTGCTTTTTCACGTGCCTTTTCAAACATTTCACGCACCCGTGCGGCACCGACACCAACAAACATTTCGATAAATTCTGAACCACTGATATTAAAAAAAGGTACCCCCGCTTCACCAGCAACAGCACGCGCAAGCAGGGTTTTTCCGGTGCCTGGTTGACCAACCAGTAATACCCCTTTAGGCATGTGACCGCCAAGACGTTGAATCTGGATCGGATCTTTCAGGAAGTCAATGCTCTCCTTGAGTTCCATTTTAGCCTCTTCCACACCGGCAACGTCATCAAAGGTAATTTTTGGCAGACTATCAGGGTGGATATGCACTTTATTGCCGATATTAAGGAAGCCCTGTCCCATATTCCCCATACGTTTTGCCATCCAGCCCCACAACAGGAATAGTAGTCCAAAAGGTAATACCCAGTTAGTAAGGAAGTTACTCAGCCAGTGGCTACTGTGGCGTACGCTATATTTAACACCATGTTTCTCCAGTGTCTGTGCGAATTCGGTATTTTTCAGTGGTATGGTAATAAACTGCTGTGGTTTACTGGTTTCTGTGTTGGGCGTGGTTAAGGTTCCGGTAATATAATCGTTGGTAATAACCGCTGTTTTTATTTCTCTTTTATCCAGATGTTGCAGAAATTCACTGTAGGGAATTTCTTTAGTCTGTTCACTGGTATATCCCTGCCACAGATAAAAGGATAATGTCATTAAGACAAGATATACTATCAGGTTAAAGTCCGGGCGCTGCCAAAATTTGTGTTGAGTGGTTTTATTAATCTCAATATCAGGCTTATTATTGCCTAGTGAAAAATTATTTTTTTTCATTGTTAATTTTCTGTCGTATATAGCGTAAAAGAAAATGATGGATAACCAGTAGCAGGACACCGATAATAATCAGTAACCACAAATAACGTTCCAGATAAGCCAGCAGTAAAAGGCTGATGGCGAGAAACACGCCTGCCAGACGAAATAACCATCCCATCCGGATGCCCGTGATAAAAGTGATTAATGCAAACAGCAGTAGCAGGATCAGACCGGTTGCTTCATTGTTAAGGCGGCCTGTTTGCTGAATTGAAAAAACCATTTGTACTGCGGCCAGTACGGCCAGCCATTGTAGTGTATGGTTCCAGATAACCGTTTTCCATGGGTATTTACCTGAGCGTACATGTTGCCACTCGGTTGCCAGACTGGCAATAAAAAATACCGGAACCATCATTAACCAGTAACGGTGGCTTTGTGCAGGGGAAATGTCCGTATAGGCAACGCCGATATATGTGCAACCCAGTAGAATAAGAAGGGTAATCTCATCAATAAGGTGATAACGCAGAAGGCTGCTTTTATGTCTGGTAGGGGTTGCGGTGTCTGTTATCATGAGTTAAATATTCCTTTTACGCAATATAAACTTGCACCCGATACAGGTTAGCCTGGTTATACCTTTATGTATGCAACACAGGTGACAGTTACTTTATAACTTTAATTTCACCTTTCATTCCTGCTTCGAGATGCCCTGGTCTCAGGCAGGCGAAATTGAATGCGCCAAGCTTATCAAACTGCCAGATAATGTCGCCACGTTTACCTGGAGCGAGTGAGACCATGTTCGGTTCAACATGGCGCATTGTTGGATTAGCCTGCATCATTGCCTCATGTTCTTTTAACTCAGCCATGGTGCCAATCACCATTTCGTGTCGGATTTTACCCGCATTATGTACCGCGAAACGTATAGTTTCTCCTTTTTTTATGGTGAGATGATCCGGTGTAAATCGCATAGTATCATGCATGGTTATGTGGATGGTACGATCAACTTTTTTCGGGTTCCCCGGCCGACCTATATCGGCATCATGATGCTCATTTTTCATCATGTTCATGCTGTGAGAGCTATGTTCATGACCTTCCATTACATGCCCGCTACCTGCCATTGCAACCATAGGTAACATGCTAAAAAGTAGAATTGGAATTATTTTTTTCATACGATTTTTCCGAATGGGGTAGTTGTATACTGGATTGCGGTTGGACAGGAGTATCGTATTTCGGTTCCCGCATTAGCTGGCAGCGTCTACCTTTATTCTGTGTTTTTTATATCAATAAGTATCCTTTTCATCCGGTTCATTAATAACAGGCGAGCACGCGCGTTTTTCATAGACAGATTGAGCCTGTATCGTATGAGCCTTGTCCAATATAAAATGAGCCTGAACGCTGAGCGTGTTTCCAGCATAAAATGAGCCTGAAAGCCCTGAAATTGGTTAAAAATCGTTCATCATTAC
>VAPF01030222.1_pt1 | contig 30468 bp, 30 predicted proteins | sample 3393931 | NCBI WGS metagenome assembly VAPF01 (sample SAMN08290437, study PRJNA428436) | hydrothermal vent metagenome | isolation source: Deep-sea hydrothermal vent chimney | place: Atlantic Ocean: South-mid Altantic Ridge | depth 2773 m m | reverse complement strand
GAAACTCCTTGCAATAGAACGACTATTCCGCGTCATTTCGCCTTGCCATGGAGAAAATATGTCGCACACTTAAACCTAAATCCCAAACGCTACGGGTATAGTTAGAACGAATACCGGATACTGACATAAATATTGCTATTATTGTCGAATTGGGCGAAGAATGTGTGAGATTCATTGCCGTAAAAATGATTCCATCCCGCTTCGATTTTAGTGGAATCTAATATTTTATAAGATGTGTTTAAACGCAAATATCCATCTTTATCTGAGGGGGAGTAGAAATTAAACAGCATTAGCTTCAGATTTTGTTGCAGCATTAATTTCGTTAACCGCAGTGTCACGATGTGTCGGTTTTCATCGTCCTGTACTGAGCCACTTGGTAGGCTGTTGATATATTCACCATAATCCAGTTTACGTTCTAGATAATATTGAATTGCTGCCGTGAATTCAGTGGCAAGTTCTTGTTCATAACCCAGCAAAAAACGAAAATCGCTGTTTCGACTCAGGGCATTAGCCGCTGCGCTACCATCACTTTTATAGTAACCGGTCTCAATATTCCCTATACCCAGGCCAATCGGACCACGAAGACTTGCGCCAATCACGTCAAGCTTAGGAAATGTGGCATTTCCTGTGGTTTCACTCTGGCCCGCAGGACTTTTCCAGTAACCGTTATAATAATAAAGGGCGGCCTCAAGGGCGCCAATCAAGCGATAAAGACGCACCGACAGTTCGTCATCGTTAAACCAGTTATTAGGCCGGTCTGTGATAAGCGGGTTTTTCCTGCCTCGAAATGAATTAGAACTTCGATCAAAGAAAGAATTGCGTGTACCGTCAATATAACGATCTGCCCCAAACTTTGGTGTGTAGACAATATCCACATTCAGGGCATTAAAAAAGAGAGAGGTCTTGATGGCATCCGTGGGTGCTTTCAAATATTCGTCATCACGACCTATCAAAAAAGCATTCCAGTCTTTGGCAAACAGATCATTAATAAAGAGGAGATCGCCAGTACCCCATGTCAGAATCTGGCGGCCTGCTTTTACATCTATATAACTCAGTGGGCTAAATAACATGTTGGCCTGCCTGAGATCGATAGCCCCTTCACCTCTATCCAGGTCGATATCATGAATGTCGATCAAAGGATCATAGATAAGGTCAGCAACAAGATTGAGTGTGAATCGTTTAAACTCTTTTTCTGTCTCAAGCTGCAGTCTTGTTTCGCCGATACTGGTGTCTTTCTCGTTGGGGTCTTTTTGTGTTCGGATACCCAGTCGGGATTCAATAAAACCATTAACGTCGAAAAATGACGGTACTTCGATCTCATCTGAATACGCTAATATTTGTTGCTGGTTTTCCGTTGGAAATTCCTGGGCCTGAATCACGGTGTCGGCTCCAATCGCAGACAAAATCGCTATGATATACAACAGCCGCTTCATATTTTAGCGAAGATACGCTTTAGCCGGGCGGCGTAGGTAGCGCTCGGTAAAGATGTTTTCAGGCAGTCCCAGCGTATATTTTATGGCAGAGTAATTGAGCATCGTTTTGCCATCGGTTAAATTATCGTCCATCTGAGAGATGATGACGGTCGGGTAACCATCAATAACCGATACCTTTTTAACCGTGTAGGTTCTATAGAGCTTGTTGTTTTTATTAAAATATTCCGTCTTCATGGGCAGAAACGTTTTTTTGTCGACCCAGTTTTTAAAATAGGTGAACTCGACCTTATCCGGATGTTTCGGGATACTTTTGACGATATAATGTTCGTCACTCTGGTCAACGAGCTCATGGGTATCTTTATCGAGGCCGCGCCCTGAAACATCTTCATAAAAGAAGTTCGATCCAACAAAGCTGGTGCGCTCATCACTGGCCGCAATTCGTTTTACCAGGTCCAGGGCTGGAAGATAAAGCCAGCGATCATCATCGCGGTCAGGGTTTTTCCAGGCCATAAAAACTGTTTTTTTGATGTCTGAAGGGGTTCTGAAAAAAATATAATATTTCTGGGTGCTGTCATCTTCCGATGTGTTTTTCCGTAACATTATCATGCTTCTGGTTCGCACCCGACCCTGTTTATCGATAATGCGCATGTCCACGTTAGCCCTGGCATCGCCACCCTGGTAATAGGCGGCGTGGATGGCTTTTTTAACGATATCGATGACCTCCATTGTCTCGGCCTGTGAAATAGACGAAATAAATAGCAGTGATAAAACGCTCGTGATATGAATAATATTTTTCATTGGTGTACTTCTCCGTCTAGATTAATTACTAAAAAGTCTTTTTTCGAACAGATTAATAAGGGCGGGTAAAATAACCAGTGTTGCAATTCCGCCAAGCACCAGAATGCTTGACAAAAGTATGCCAACCATTTGATAGGGAACCAGCGGGGTGAGTAGCAAGGGAAGAAACCCAACACCAACGACAATCACATTGCGCGTGATTGCCCTGGAGGGTTCGCCAAATACTGCCGGGATGGTCTCTTTCCAGCTGTTGTAATTTTTTCGTAAGTCACGGCTTCTGGATATAAAGTGGATTGCATAATCAACCGCCAGACCGATGCTGACCGCCGTCAGGATTGCGAGTGGCGTATCAAGATTGCCTCTTATAAAACCGGCGACGCCATAGATTACGGCGACCGTAAAAGTCAAAGGAATCATCGCCAGTAGACCCCAGGGTATTGATCGGAACAACACCATCAACGTAATCATAATGATTAAAAACGAGCCGACAAAGGCTTTGACTACGCCAACAGTCACTTTTTCCTGCCAGATAACGTTGATGTGCGTCATGCCGAACCATTCATATGTTAGGCCCGAGGGCGGTGGGTTTTCGGAAAAATACCGGTCAACCTCGTTTTCAATTTTAATCATATCCTGATTATCACCACTCTTTAGCTGGAACCAGATGTTGGCTTCCTGATAATCGGGCGTGACATAATGCCAAAGATCATTGGGGCGATGACTGTTCTGAAAAGTAAGCAGTGTTTGCGCAACGGCTGCACGTGTATCGGGAATACGATATTGTTGTTCGTTGCCATTAAACAGTTCACGATGTACGGTTTTAATGATTTCAGTGACTGCGACCGTCTTGCCAACGGTTTCCGATTTGCTGATATTGCTTTGCAGTTCATTAATGTAATTTAGAACTTCGGGCTCTTTGAAGGCCTGCTCTTCACTGCTCTTTAGTGACAGATAGGCCATGTAGCTGCCCGCAAACATTTCGTTGAGAATTTTGTCAGCCTTCCGAATTTCATGTGATTCGCCAAACCATTTCATGGGGTTGTCGTTAGGGATAAGCTTGTTGATTCCGACCATCGAAATCAGGATTAGCAGTATCGTTAAAAATACAATCGGTTTTGAGTAACGCAACGCACGATGACCTATTGTTGGCAACATCCGGCCAATAATTCCCTGACCGCTGGGGTGACGTGAGTGTTGTGTGCCAAAGTTAGTAAATTTTCGTTCCGGCATCAACATGATATAGGCGGGTATTATCGTCATGGTAAGTGCCCAGGCGAGAATCACGCCGATGCTGACGAAGGTGCCAAAGTCCTGTAAAGGCGGTAGCGGTATCAGGTTGAGTGCCGCAAAACCAGTGGCGGTTGTTACGGTGGTGAGTAACATCGGTTTTGATAGTTCCTGCATCACCCGCTTTAGTGTCTTCTTGCGGTCTTTAAATTGTGGATAACGGTCATGAAATTCAGAAAGAATATGCACACCGTCAAGCACAGCGATAGGCATGATGAATATTGGTATCATGGATGTCATGATGTGGATAGAGTGACCCGTGACGATCATCAAGGCCATGGTCATCATGACGGCCAGGTTTGCCACAATCAAGGGAGAGAAAATCAAGGTGATATTTCTAAAGAAGAACCAAAGCAGTGCCATAATGAGCATCATTGCCATCGGCGTTGCAATAGCCATCTGCTGAAACATCTCGACACCAAAAACGTCCTGAGCGGTTGCCAGACCCGTGATAAAAAATTCATCGTTTCCCTCGTAAGAAGAAAATCGCTCTTTGAGTAGATTAGAGATTTTGTAACTGACATTTTTTGATGTCATGGGAATATACAATGCGATGGCCTGGCCATTCGTTGAAATGAGACTTCCATTAAGGATTGGTTGAGATTTTGCTCTTTCTCTGATCTGTAGGGCTTCTGCTTGGGTGGTTGGAGGCGTTGCCATTAACCAATTAAATTGGACGGTGCCTGGAGCACCTTGTGCAATATGATCCACAGAAGAGGGGGAGATTAGTTCAACAGAGACGACCCCCACAGTATCGCCATTTTTATCCTGCCATTGCAGACGCTTTGCATACGTTGCCAAGTCATGGATATTGCTGAGCGTGGTTGGATTGAAAACACCATTTTTATCTGTTTTGTTAGTGATTCCAACAACCATTAAATCATTAATGATAAATTTTTTCTTTTGCTCTCTGTTGAACACCCTGACTGGGTCGTCATATACCAGCATGCTCTCCGGGTCAGTATCGATAACCAGCGGGGATAATATGTTGGTGAGTTTTCCTGTCAATGTTGGAATAGCCGCTAGTGCGATGAACGTAAACGCGATGAGCACCGGCATCCAGACGTAAAACCGGGGTGATTTGATCGCTGTTTCTGATAATTTGATCATGTTGACTCCTGGATGCTGCTTGTTAATATGTTTTTTGCCATTCTTTCATCGTTATCCTTAGGGGTTTCGTGCGGTGACAATCCAGGTCGCGGCACCTAAAGCGACGCCCTGATCCGTTTCATAAGATGTGAGCCTGTCACGTAGCTCGGCATTAATACGAGATTTGTCCATATCGTTAACATCGGGCTGAGATAATGCACTACCGGCTGGGCCCATCTGTGTTAGAAACTCGATGGATTCATTCAGATTGGCGCCAATATTAAGCGCTGAATCAAAACGCTTTATTGAAATGTGACTAAAACCCGCCTTACTCAAAATATGCGTTACCCTGTTTTTGTCACCCAAAGAGAGTGGCCCTGGCTCCTCAGGTCCAGGAGAGGCGGGTAAGGTGATATGGTTTTTAACGACATCAAGCGCCAGGCTGATCCATTCGTTGGCTGCGGCGGGTTGCCAGCAAATGAAAGCCATACGGCCACCCTGTTTTAGTGTTTGCCGGATGTTGCTAAATGCGGCAACGGGATCGTCAAAAAACATCACCCCGAAACGTGAAAAGACAATATCTGCGGTGGCGACATCGAAGGGATAAGTTTGCGCATCTCCGTGGTTAAATATAATGTTGCTGACCACGTTCGAAAATGTTCTAGCCCTGGCCTGCGTCAGTATCGGTTCAGAAATATCGAGGCCTTGCACATACCCACCAGGGCCTACCCGCTGCGCGATATCAAACGTCGTATCACTGCAACCACAGCCAATATCGATTACATTTTCGTTGACCGATATGGCTGCTGCTGCCATCACCTTGTGACCGAAATGTTTCAGACTAGTATCCATTCTTGCCTGAAAACGTACCCATTTGTGGCCGCCGTCTCCATTCCAATATTCATTCATTTCGTTGTTTACAATTTTGTTCATACCATTTTTCCCCGTGTTTAAAGGTGCCTAAAGGAGCTTATGTCCGCCAATGTGGCGGATAGGCTTTGTCGTAGGCAGGCAAGGTTTCCATGCGTTTGAGCCATGCGGCGATGTGCGGATAGGTTTTGTCCAGGGGAAGAAAGCCAAGGTTTAAAGCTTGCGCATCTTCTCTGGTTACGGCTCGGACGAGGCTTTGTATCAGTGGCATATAAAGTACGTCAGCGGCTGAAAGCATCTTGCCAGCTAAATAATTCGTTTGAGACAGAATGTTATCGATCCATTCCAGCTTTTTGTGAGATTGACGGGCAGCCGCCTGTATTGCTTCTGCTTCATCGCTGGCGCGACCCTGGAACAGAGGTCCATTGACGCCGCCGTAAATGGAGGCATATTCATAATTCGTGATTTCGGAAACCTGTTGCCAGATGTGGCCGGTTTCTATCGGGTTGGTGCCAAACAGGGGTGTCTCGGGGTGTTTGCTTTCAAGATAGGCAAGGATAGCAATTGTTTCATACACGATAGCCCCGGATTCATTGTCTTTGAGCGTTGGTACCTTACCGTGAGGATTTAATGCCAGGTAGTCCGGCATTTTATGTTCGCGTTTGCCCGGATCTAATCGCTTAGAATCATAAGCAAGCCCTTTGAGTTCCATTCCAAACATCGCACTCCAGGCGTAGGGACTGCCACTTATTCAATACAATTCATAGCTCATTGCCTCTATCTCCATCGTTGATATCAACTTTTTATTGCGGGTGATTTCCGCGCCGAGTCAGGTTTAGTTAAACAGTGGAATGCAGTATGGATGGTTTGTTTATGACTTGTAACTCTTGACTTTTGCATATGTGTGGTTCGATAATAGACCAATGATAGATTGGGATGATTACCGCTTTTTTCTCGCCGTGGCTCAGGAGACCTCGGTAAGAAAGGCGGCTAGCGTATTAGGTGTGAGTCATTCGACGGTGTTACGCCGGATTACAGTCCTTGAGGAGACGCTGGGTGTACGCCTGTTTGAACGCTTGCCAACAGGTTATTTCACCACCGAGGCGGGCGATGAAATACGTAATTCGGCATTGCGTATTGAAGAAGAAACAACGGCCATAAATCGCCGTATTGCCGGGCGTGACTCTCACCTTAGCGGATTGATTAGCGTCACCATGCCTAGCGTATTTGCGACCCATTTGCTGATGCCGGATCTGGCCGCTTTTCGACGAGCCCATCCAGGTATTGAGCTGGAGATCATCCCAACCTATTCATTGGCTGATTTGGCAAAGCGGGAGGCCGATGTCGCCATACGTGTCTCCAATGATCCGCCTGAGAATTTATTTGGACGGCGCATCTTGCAGATCGCAAAGGCAGCCTATGTCTGTGAAGATTACTTGCCTGATTTTGAGCGAGAAGCAGGGCAATTACCCCTTAGATGGATTGGTGGGACGGGTTCTCCTATGTCGCTGCAATGGATGCAGGTCGATGATTATCCTGGCATGCTCGATGGCCCGATCATCAACGATCCTCATGCAGTACTTGAAGCCGTAAAGGCAGGGATGGGAATGGCAATGTTACCGTGTTTCATAGCGGATGCGGATCCCCATCTTTACCGTATGCCGCCGGGTACACTGGTGCATAGAGACCTCTGGGTGTTGACCCATGAGGATATGCGCAATACCGCCCGCATACGTAAATTTATCAGCTTTATGGCGGATGCGATCCTCAAGCATCGTGACCTTCTTGAGGGAAAAATGACAGTGACGTAATCGTCAGGCGCTACTCTAGCGTAATTTGAAGAGTGGTTATCGGATACACCTCTTTTTAACTAGGGTATTGGCGCTGTTTTCAGTGAGTGATTGCGCGATTGGGCAGCACCTATCCTCATTGCTAGAGTTGCATTTGGTAATGAGTTTTTTCAGCGCTTTGCGCATGGATTGCAGGTTTTTGATTTGCACCTCGATTTGTTTGAGCTTCGTTTCGGCCTGTTCACGGACATCATTGCAATGACCTTCGTCTAATTCCAACAGGTGAGCAATATCCTGCAAACTAAAGCCGAGTTTTTGGGCGCGTTTGATAAACCGGATTCGTGTTTCAATGCGCCCATGATCTCCATCAACCGTTTGTAGTGCAGGCTCTGTCGACAGGGTGGAAGTGAAATAAGTGGTCACATCGTCGTACAAATGACCCCGATTGCCCTGGGGGTTGGTGCGATCTATCTATACTGATGCCCAAAAAATGCTCTGTCGATGGTTGGTGGGCTACCGATTTTGTCGGTGGTCAGGTTCACGATTATGAGGCGGCTATGGTGTTGATAGAGGCGTTACTGCGAACAAACGAATAAAGGTTTGATAGCGGGGGTTTCGGTTATTTCCGGTCAATTACATTGCTTTGGTGGTGTACTGGGACAGGGGACAGGGGAGAGGGGAGAGGGTGATCGGGGCTTTGCATTTTGTTGAGGTGTGCTGGAAGGTTGAGTCGTTGGTTTATAGCGGGCACTTTTTCTTTTGGTTCCGAGTGAAGCTTTGCATAAAATCAGGCCAAAAAAAACCCGTCAGAGACGGGTTTTTTTATCGCATAGGCTAAATATACTTAGGCTTGTGTGCGACGGCGTTTATAGCCTGTAGCAGCAAATCCGACCAGCCCTAAACCTAACAGGGCAAGTGAACCTGGCTCTGGAACAGATGTGGTGGGTGCGGAGGCTGAGGAAAACACCTGCAGTGTACCGCCACCGACAGCATTGCCACTGTACGACCAGTTGTAGGCAGTATCATAGTAGTTTGCGTGCATCAATGTACCCGTGCCAAATAATGACAAATCCACCCCGGCTCCTGTTGGGCCAGTCGCAACAGTTAACAGATCGAACGAGAAACCGCCTACTATCCACAGAGGTGTAACGCCTCCAAATGGTGCGGAATAATCAAGCGGGTTGAAAACCGCTGTATCACCAGCTAGCACGGTCTGGTCAGCAAAGTTTCCGTCAGCAAATAGTACAGTAGCGCTATTGCCTGTGAAGGTAATGGTAGTACCCGCAATAGTCGACGAGCCAGTAAACGCAATATCACCGGTAATTGGTACAGCCATAACTGCGCTACTTCCCATTGCTAACAATAAAAGACCTGCACCCCTAATAAAATTCTTCATCATTTATATTCCTTTTTTATATAGCTTAAAGCAAATTTACAGCTGAGCCTTTATACAAAACCTAAAGAAAACACTGAAAAATCAATGGCTTACGGAATATTTTTCTCGTAAGCTGTCGGTTTCTCATTACAGCGGAATAGCTTTGCAAGCACTCAATGAGTTAATCATTTCTAATAAAGCATTTTTCATGCCATGTCTGTAAGTCATTGTTTTTAAAGTATGTTGATTCGGTCTGTATGCTCTGCTCAGCAAAAGCGTAAAAAAAATCGACATCGCCTGTGTACGCCGCTCTCACCGACTACTGTACTATGTGGCACGAATTATGTCGCTTTCTATACAAAATGGAGTATGGCCAAATCAGGTTGATAATGCCAATGGGTGGAATTATCGTTTCAGCCGGGATAATTTTTCGGTATCAGAAATCGATTCCTCTTTTACGGAAAGCAAGATGTATATCTGGATTTGTGCCTAGTCTGCGGGTATAAACGCTGTTCTATTCATACGCTGTGGGTAAACAATGAAAAATCGTACGGCCCTTCTAAACTGTCTCTCTCTGTTTTTATTATTGTTTGCTTTGCTGGCGAATGCCAGTGATGCCCCACCACAGGCCGCTATTGCTACCGCTCATCCGCTGGCGACACAAGCAGGCCAGGAAATTCTTAGTGCGGGTGGAAACGCCTTTGATGCAGCAGTGGCTGTTACTGCCGCGCTAGGCGTGGTGGAGCCTTATGGGTCCGGTCTGGGTGGAGGTGGTTTTTGGTTGTTACACAGGAATGCCGACAATTTTCAGGTGATGGTGGATGGTCGCGAAAAAGCACCCATGGCGGCACATCGTGATATGTATCTGGATGACAAAGGGGAGGTGATACCCGGTGCATCTATTGATGGGCCATTGGCAGCCGGTATTCCCGGTGTCCCGGCAGCCATGGTGCATATCGCGAAAAAATATGGTCGCTTGTCGCTGGCGAAAAACCTGGCACCTGCCATTCGACTGGCGAGGGATGGTTTTAAGGTGGATAAGCAATACCGGCGTTACGCTGAAATGCGCTTGAAAAGCTTGCAGCATTTCCCGGAGACGGCAAAGCTGTTTTTGCATGATAATACGGTGCCACCATTGGGTTACCGATTAAAACAGGAAGATCTGGCGAATACCCTGGAATCTATCGCACAACACGGTGAGTTGGAGTTTTACCGGGGTGCTTTGGCCAAACGTCTGGTGGATGCGGTCAAAAAAGCGGGTGGCATCTGGTCACTGGATGATTTGAAAAATTACAGGATTGTTGAGCGGGAGCCGGTTCGTACAGAGTATCGCGGCATGAAATTAATTTCCGCAGCGCTGCCTTCATCGGGCGGTATTACGTTGGCCAGTATGTTGCAGATGTTACAGCAATACGATTTGCACAAAATGTCGGATACTGACCGGGCGCATCTGATTATTGAGATTATGCGCCGTGCATACCGAGACAGAGCAGAATATTTGGGTGACAGTGATTTTGTTGATGTGCCGGTTGCGCGTTTGATCAGCACGGCCCATGCCAAAGCGTTGGTGAAGGGAATTCAGATGGACGATGCCACGCCGAATACAGAATTACGGCCCGTGGGCAAGCCGGGCGGGGCGGGTACCGATACCACACATTTTTCCATACTGGACAAAGAGGGTAATCGTGTTGCGGCAACCCTGAGCGTTAATTATCTTTTTGGTTCCTGTTTTGTGGTGCCGGGCACCGGTTTTTTGCTCAATGATGAAATGGACGACTTTTCGGCCAAACCCGGTGTCGCTAATGCCTATGGTTTGATCGGTGCAGAAGCCAATGCCATCGAGCCGGGCAAGCGCCCCTTGTCGAGCATGTCGCCTACATTTCTGGAAGACAAGCGTGGGATTGCCATTATTGGCACGCCCGGCGGCAGTCGTATTATCAGCATGGTTTTATTGGCGGCCTTGCAATATGCAGAGGGTGTCGATGCATCATCCATTGTGCAGCTTCCCCGGTTTCATCATCAATACATGCCTGATATCGTGATGTTTGAAGATGACGCGTTTTCTGATAAAACGGAACAGGAGCTTGCATTGCGCGGGCATGTGTTGAAAAAACAAATGTCGCCCTATGGTGGTGGTTTTGGTCACTATGGCAACATGCAAGGCATTGTGTGGGACAAACATAAAAATAAAGTGACTGCCGCCAGTGATACGCGTGGTATTGGTGCCGCTGTTGTTTTCAAGCAATAAAAGTGTCCGGGTTAAAGGGAATTAATAATGTTCGGTTTTAATCGGCAGACTGTATTACTGGATGACGAATCTGTTTGCTGGATGCTGGATGTTTTTGACTGGGTATTGGTTAATTTTGATGGCCGGAAATTACACGCCGAAACAACGCTGATTTATCCCAATAACGATTGTTTTCCAGGAAAAGAAAGCAGCGCGGAGGGTATGGCGGCATTGATTTTTGCACAGGTTAAATCTTATGCCGGTATTGCGGCATTACCGTGTGATTTACAGAATGAAACAGGTGTCAGCCATACTGTGCCATCTGAGTCAGGCTCGGCTGAATTACCAATGGTGCCGGACAGTAAAAAATGGGTATTTACTTATCACACACAGACGTTGAACAATCCCGAAGTATTAATTGCCTCTTTTGTACATCAAATCGCCTATCATATTGTTTCTTCAGCCCATAACCCGCCCCCAGGTGGGAACGAAAACTGGCCGCATGTTGCAGAAATACTGGCAACCATTATGGGTTTTGGTGTGATTATGGCGAATACGGCGAATACACAAAAAATTCGTTCCTGTGGCAGTTGCAGCGGGCCTGCTGTGGAGCGGGAGTCATTCTTGTCACAGTATGATATGAGTTATGCCCTGGCGATATTTTGCACATTAAAAAATATTCCCGTCAAAGAGGCGACGTTACACTTGAAAAAGACATTACGCACATTTTACAAAAAATCTTATAAAGAAATTTCAAACGCAAACTTTTCCAGTAATGACAGGCTGACATCGTTGCAGGCTGCCTGGTTTTCAAATCATCCACATGTCACTAAGGACAATCAATAAATGAAGCAATCAATTGAGGTGGTCGATGCACGTATTTCACCCGAAGGGCGTCTTGATGTGCTCTCCCGATTTGAGGTCAGTAAGCTGCTGGATACCAGCCAGGGTGATTTATACAAAATCTTTAGAAACTGTTCCCTGGCTGTGCTGAACTGTGGCAATAGTATGGATGATGGAAAAGAGCTGCTGGAACGTTATAACTCGTTTGATATCAGTGTGATTCAGCAGGAACGTGGAATCAAACTTGAGGTTAAAAATGCACCGAAAAATGCCTTTGTTGATGGCATGATGATCAAGGGCATCAATGAGCATCTATTTGCCGTGTTGCGGGATGTTGTATATGTCAATAATGAAATCAACGACAATCCAAAATTTGATCTTGATATTTCGGAAGGCATAACAACCGCTGTCTTTCATATCCTGCGTAATTCAAAAATTTTATTGCCCATGAAACCACCCAACATGGTGGTGTGCTGGGGTGGGCATTCTATTAAACGCAAAGAATACGACTATACAAAAGAAGTCGGACATGAAATGGGGTTGCGGGGAATGGATATCTGCACCGGCTGCGGCCCCGGCGCAATGAAAGGGCCCATGAAGGGGGCGACTATTGGCCATGCCAAGCAACGTATTACGGGGGGGCAGTATCTGGGTATTAGTGAGCCCGGAATTATTGCCGCTGAATCACCGAATCCGATTGTGAATGATCTGGTGATTATGCCGGATATTGAAAAACGCCTGGAGGCTTTTGTGCGGGCGGGGCATGGGATTGTTGTGTTTCCCGGTGGTGCGGGTACAGCGGAAGAAATTCTTTACATTCTGGGTATATTGTTGCACCCCAAAAACAAGCACATTCCTTTTCCGTTGATTTTGACAGGCCCGGAGTGCGCAAAAGATTATTTTGTGGGCATTAATCAGTTTATTGCGGATACGCTGGGGATTGAAGCACAGCAACGTTATACCGTTATTATTGATGACCCGACGCAGGTGGGGCGTGAGATGGCCGCCGGTCTGGAAAAGGTGCGTAAATTCCGTAAAAAAACCGGGGATGCCTTTTATTTTAACTGGTTGCTGCATATTGATCTGGCCTTTCAGCAGCCCTTTTTGCCAACACACAAAAATATGTCGTCGTTGGAACTGCATAAAGACCAGCCTGTGCATTTATTGGCCGCAAATTTACGTCGTGCCTTTTCCGGCATTGTTGCGGGCAATGTGAAAGATGAAGGTATTCGTACTATCGAAAAACATGGCCATTTTGAGATCAAGGGTGATGCAAATATGATGAAATCACTGGATGCATTACTTACCTCGTTTGTTGAACAAGAGCGCATGAAATTACCGGGTAAAAAATATACACCGTGTTATCGGATTGTGACTTAATATTTATTGACACCTAAATATGAATTAAGTGCTTTTTACTGAGAAGGTCGTCATTCCGGTATGTTGTTAGCCGGAATCCAGGGGTTTACACTTGGACAATCGTTCCAGCACAGTGGGAACTTATGTTGTGGTGGTACTGATAAGTGGCGTGTTATAAACGCAAAGATGCAGAGGACGCAGAGAAAAATACTAAAAACTCTGTGCCCTCTGCATTTCTGTGACCTTTGTGTTAAATACCCGATGATGTTTAAAAAAGAGTGTTTTTAGCATTAACTAAAAGTAGTACCAGAAAAACTATTAAAGAGAGGGGGGAGATTTTCATGAAAATTATTTTGTTGGGTGCCCCAGGGGCGGGTAAAGGAACGGTGGCAAAAGTTTTGACGGAACTGGGTGGTTCAGTACAAATTTCCACAGGTGACATTCTGCGCGGTGCGGTGCAGGCAGGTACTGAGCTGGGTAAGAAGGCTGATGCATTCATGAAAGCAGGGGATTTAGTGCCGGATGAGCTGATCATGGATATTATGAAAAGCCGTTTACAGGAACCTGATTGCAAAAAAGGTTTTTTGCTGGACGGTTTTCCTCGCACCATTCCGCAGGCGGAGGCATTGAAGACTTTGTTGAGTGATTTGGGGCTTGCGTTGGATATGGCGGTCAGTCTTGAAGTACCATGCGAAGAAATTCTGAATCGCCTGACAACACGCCGAACCTGCGAAAATTCAGCCTGTCAGGCGATTTACAATGTAAGAAGCAGCCCAACAAAAATTACGGGTATTTGTGACAAATGTAGTAGTAAAGTGGTGCAACGTGAAGATGAAACAGAAGAAGCCATTAGCCGCCGTCTGGAAACGTATAATGAAAAAACAGCACCACTGATAGGGTATTACAAAGAAGAAGGATTGCTGATGCCCGTCGAAGCGACGGTTACCAGTGAAGTGGTCAAGGCTATTCAGGAACGCTTGAAACCCTGAAAACCGATGAATTGCATAAAGACCGGGCCCGGTATATCGTTAGCGGGCTCGGTTTTTTTATGACGACGGTAATTTATAGCGGTTAACTTATGTCTGACTCTGTTGTATCACAACCAGGGAGGAAAATAACCATGTCTACATTTATGTCTACACTACGAATCTTTGTGCTGGGAATTGTTGCATTGGGACTATTGAGCAGTGTTGCTGTTTTTGCAGGGAGTGACGGTGAAAAATCGGCCACTTATCAAATGGCGGAAATTATGCACCGTTTGAAACATTACCCCAGTCCTGCGGGTAAAGAAGTGTTGAATAAAATCACACAAGCTGCGAATACAACGGCCAACGAGCGCACCACTGCAACGGCAATGTTGAATTTACAACATAAAGTGGTTAGCAGTGATATTCCAAAACTGGAAGCGGTTATTGCTGATAAAAAAGCAACAGCTCATGAACGTGAATTGGCCAGCATTGTGCTGAGCCTGGATCATCGTCCTACCCATCAGGATAAGGCCAAACTTAAGGCGATGATGCAATAGTTTTTGTTTTCTTTTTATACTGGGCGTTTGTTCGAGAACATTTTTTTTATAAAATATTGGTTTTTTAAAAAGTTGAGTTCTCGGACGGACTCCCGGCACTTTTTCAAATGTAACCCGCTTATTTTTTATCCCATGGATTAAATGTGAATTAAGGGTTGAGTCTCCAATGTCATTAAGTTAACAAAAAATGACGCACTATAGTTTGGGGTTCGCAAGTTCACCACCAAACTACAATAGGCCGGAAGCTTGGCTTAATTTAATGACATTGACTGAGCCCCCCTGTTTTCCGCGAAGACGCAGAGAGCGTAAAGGGTGAAAGGATAACGAGAATGTGATTCATGGTCGAGGAATAACTTATTTCACCGAATGTACACCAATGATTTTTTGAATGATTTTGTTATTTGTATTGATAGGCCAGGGGAAAATAAACATGTTCATTCATCGTGTAAAAGGTTTATTGGTCATTGTGATGGTGACAATGGCATTAATACCGTTTAGTGCGTTTAGTGTGGACACGGTTAAAACCGATGATTATTCACTGCGCATAAATACGTTGACCACAGGCCTGAAGCATCCATGGGGACTCGCATTTTTACCGGATGGCCGCATGCTGGTGACGGAGCGTGCAGGGCGTTTGCGCCTCATTGCTGCAAATGGTGTGCTTGATCCCAAGCCCATTGCGGGTTTGCCTCAAATTGAAGTGGGCGGTCAGGGTGGTTTGCTGGACGTTGCTCTACATCCGGATTACGCGAAAAATGGTTGGCTTTATCTTTCCTATGTAGCATCAAACAAACAAGGTAATGGTACCGAAGTAGCACGTTTCCGGCTTGATGGTTATCGCCTTAAAGATTTTCAGCATATTTTTCGTATGGAGCCCAAACTACCAGGGGGACGCCACTTTGGTTCGCGACTGTTGTTCGACGAGCAAGGTTATCTTTACATCACACTGGGGGATCGTGGTGATAAAGAACGCGCACAGCAATTAAGTGATCATCTAGGTGCTGTCGTTCGTTTGCACGATGATGGCAGTATACCCACCGACAATCCTTTTCGTCACCATCGTAATGCCAAAGCGGAAATCTATACTTATGGAAATCGTAATGTACAAGGAATCACTCAAAACCCCTGGACTAAGGCAATTTGGATGCATGAACACGGCCCCCAGGGCGGTGATGAAGTCAATGTGTTGCAGTCGGGGGTAAACTACGGCTGGCCGGTGATCACCTATGGTGTGAACTATGGCTGGGGTACCCGGATTGGCGAAGGCACCGCCAAAAAAGGTATGGCTCAACCCATTCATTATTGGGTGCCCAAATCCATTGCACCCTCGGGGATGACTTTTTACAATGGTGACAAATTTCCTGGCTGGCAGGGTGACCTGTTCCTCGGTGCATTGCGCGATCAAATGCTGGTGCGGCTGGAAGTTGATGGCGAAAAAGTGACAAAGGAAGAGCATATCCTGAAAGGCAAATTAGGGCGTATCCGTGATGTTAAAACAGGAGCAGACGGTTATCTTTATCTGCTCGTAGATGCCGACAATGGCAAGTTAGTCAGGTTGGAGCCTGTAAAATAGGGTTTTTATGGTGTCCGGGAATGCATGTTATTCCGTATTGATACTTGTTTGTTTGCCTTGTATTACTGTGGCACAAACATCAGAGTCTCCAGAGCCTTTGCACATTACGATCACTGCGGGGCGACTCGATAACACGTTGGCGGAAACGCCAGCAGCAGCCAGCGTGCTGATTGATGATGCGCTCCATGGCGCGCGTCAACAACTTGGCCTGGATGAAGTGCTTGCGGGCGTCCCCGGTATTTTTGCCGTTAATCGTTATAATTTCGCACAGGATCTGCGTTTGTCTATTCGTGGTTTTGGTGCTCGCGCTAACTTTGGTATTCGGGGAGTGCGCATTCTGATCGATGGTATTCCAGCGACGACACCGGATGGTCAATCCAGCATCGATGATATCGATCTCGATACCCTGGAACGCATCGAGATTATCCGTGGTCCCGCAGGTGCGCTTTATGGTCCTTCCGCAGGTGGCGTGCTGAGTCTGGAAACCCGTCAGAGTATGACCACCCCATATATCGAAAGCAGCATCAAACGTGGAGCCTACGGCGTTGATGCTGTTCGTTTTGAAGGCGGTAATATGCATGGAAAGCTTGGCTATGTACTCAATGCGTCCCGATTTCGCATTGATGGTTATCGCGCACAATCCTCAGCAGAAAGAGAGCTATTTAATGGTCGGTTTGATTATGATTTCAAAAATGGTGGTGAACTGACGACGACGTTTGCATCACTCGACGCACCGCTGGCGCAAGACCCGGGTGGGCTCACCGCCGAACAAGTCCGTGCTGATCCGCGTCAGGCTGCGCCAATTAATCTGCGTTTTGATACCGGCGAGTCCGTGCGCCAACAGCGACTTGGTTTGCATACTCGCCATCCTCTTGCCAGCGGCGCTGAATTACGCTTAAGCGGTTACTTTGTACAGCGCGACTTTGCCAATCGTTTGCCCTTCAATATGACCGAACTTGATCGGCGTTTTGGTGGTGTTGGTGTGGAATACCAGCGTGGAACACAGTGGGCAGGTGCATTTGGGCGGCTGCTACTGGGTGTTGATGTTGATTATCAAAAAGATGAACGCCGTCGTCGCGCAAACCTGGACGGTGTCGAAGGTGACCTGCGCTTTGATCAACACGAGCGCGTGATGAACAGCGGAATTTTTATCACCCACGAACAGCAACTGATACAACAACTGCGTCTAGATACCGGCTTACGGTATGACCGCCTGCGTATTGCCGCCGATGATCGCTTTTTAAATAATGATGATGATTCCGATACCGTCAGTTTTGCACACTGGAGTCCGAGCATCGCATTACTCGCGCAACGAGCCAGCGCAACTCAATTGTATGCCCGTATTGCGACCGGCTTTGAAACGCCCACTACGACTGAGCTTGCCCGTATTGATGGCAATGGCGGTTTTAATAATACCTTAGATCCAGCAACGTCCGTGAACTATGAGCTGGGTGCTCGTATCATGCCTGTGCCAGATGTACATATCGAAGCCGCAGTGTTTCAGATCGATATAGACGATCAACTGGTTCCTTTTGAAATTGCCAGCTCACCCGGGCGCTTTGCCTTTGAAAATGCAGGTCGTTCGCGCAATCGCGGTTTGGAGACAGCGCTCTCCCTGGGCAAATACACCGGATGGGGGCTGAAACTGGCATATACCTACTCGGATTTTCGTTTTATCACATTCACCGATAAAAACAGTGTGGCGCTGGATGGTAATAACTTCCCCGGCGTGCCCATGCACTTATTTAATCTGGAGTCACGGTATCGTTATTCTTCCGGGGCTTATGTGGCCTTTGAAACGCGTTATACCGGTCGCTATTACGCGGATAATCTCAACACCGTCAAGATTGCTTCATCCATCAATAGTGGCTTGCGTCTGAGCTATCCGTACTTTGTGGATGGCTGGCGGTTTAATGTTTCCGGGGGCATTAATAACCTTTTTGATGAAAGCTACTATTCTAATGTGCGCCTGAACGCCACCGCAGGGCGCTACTTCGAGCCTGCGCCCGGTCGTCATGGGTATCTGGATTTTAGTGTCAGTCGTGATCTTTAATGATGTTTATTATTTCTCATAATCCTGTCAGGTATACTTAATGGGTTATCAGGATTAATACTGTCCATGAAACGTCTTGATCCGTTTCACGAGTGATGTCGGGGTTTGATTCTGAATGTATTGGAAAGGTATACGAATTCCCATGCTAATATGCAACTCTCCATAAAAAACCAAACCACTGATATAGGGTTCAGTTAAAAAGAAAGCCTAGGAAAAATGTATGAAAAAAGAGGTAATTACATGAATGAGCAGGATATTCGTTGGAAGCAGCGGTTTAATAATTTTCAGCGCGCATTTTTGTTATTGCGTGAAGCCATGGAAAGCGATCTGGATAATATGAGCCAGTTGGAAAAAGAAGGGATTATCCAGCGTTTTGAATATACCTTTGAGTTGGCGTGGAATGTTTTAAAAGACAGAATGGAATACGATGGCGTCAGTCTCGATAAAATTTCTCCCAAAGCCGTCGTGAGACAGGCTTACGCCAATAAATATATCAATGATGCCAACACTTGGCTGAAAATGATCGGTGACCGGAATCTGATGAGCCACACCTATGACTTTTCAAAGTTTGAGGCGGTTATTAAAAGTATTGAAGCACTGTATTTACCCATGCTGAATGACTGGTATATGGAATTACTGGCAGATGCCAGCGAATCAAAATAAAGATGTGTGATGCTGGCTTGACACAAATACAACTGAATTTTCTGAAGGAAGTGTTTGCACATTATCCGCAGATTGAACAGGTTAAAATTTATGGCTCACGGGCAAAAGGCACTTGGCACAAGCGTAGTGATATCGATTTGGTTGCTTTTGGTGACGGATTAGACCGCTCGATTATTGCCGATGTACTGATGGAGCTGGATGACTCGGATATTCCCTATCAGGTTGATTTTCAGGATTACAATGATCTGAAAAATAAACATTTGATTGATCATGTCGATCGGGTAGGTTTTGAGATTTATCAAAAAGTGAGAGAGAAATAAATACTGTTTCCAGAGTTTGAAGTTTCTGTGAAAAAATAGGAGGAGGTAGACCTGAATGGCGGTGGTATGGTAAGCGCGCTCATTTAATAATTTCCACCCCTTACAACGGACTATGGCTATTCGCCGCGAGACGTTCCTTAACATAGGATCCACATTGGTTCCTACCTCATTTTTATTCTTGCCGGAATGGTTATTGCGTCACGCGCCATACCCACAGTTGGCAGTTCACCGATGCATTGGTTTCCAGTACGATAGTTTCCAGCGGTAATTCTTGAGTCAGACGATACTGCTTATGTGAGCGCTCAAACGTTAACATGCCGCCAAATCCCGGTTTGAAACTCGAATCAAAATAATATGCTGATGTGTTTGTTGCAGGCTGCCATTATGGCCCCGGGGAACGAAAAACATATGCGCATGCACGCCGACATTATTCAAGATTGCTTTGTTGGGAATCATTACCGTTTTTGTATCCAGAGTGTGCGCCGGTTAACCGGTTTCTGGAAGCAAAACAGTTTCCATGTTTTGTATTCACCGAAAATTTTTCCCCCGAGCTTTAGGGTTTCTTCAGGCTTTTGGCAGTGAGTCCTGTCACGAGTCCCCTTGAAAAATGTTAAACACCACCGTACTAAGGATGGAACAGGCATAACCGTCAAAAAAACACAAAATCATGATTTATACACTATTACTCCAGGCCAAACTTTGTTAGGGTTTAGAGAAATAACTTGAAATAAGTTCATCGCACTGACTGATTGTTTGATTTTTTAGTTGAACTGATTTGGTAATTACTCAGCCTGCTTTTATCCTTTTTCTTCGCAAGGAATCAGCGCAGCACCGTCAAATGCATCGCGCTATGCACCATAGACATTATGTCCCTGCTTTCTAACCGTAGAGATGTAGCCCCGAACACGGCAAAACATTTTCGCTCCTTGGTCAGACCGAAAACAGCCTGATATACTTTGTTTCACCTTGACCATACGCACATCACGCTCGGCAAGGTTATTATCAAAGGGCAGCGAAAAGTCGACTAAAAACGCCAACACCTCCTTCTTGTGATTGACCAAGCGGTCGTGGATATTTTTGACTTTGTGCTGTTTCTTCTTCCCGCGTTTTTTGTTTTTATCGACGGCCAGTACCGGAACTGATAGCAGGTCAATTGTTCGGTTGAGGCAGCATGAAACCCGTTCAGGCTTTTCTTTAGACGTATGCCACTTTCATCGAAGTGGGCAACGCCACTGTGCTTCAAAATGCTTTTGACCACATTTTTAAATGACTCGAGCTGCTGATGGCCCCGGTTAAGTCTGTTGTTGAGCGTGCCTTGGCTCAGCTTGATTTGAAAAAGGTCACTAAACAGCTCCTGTAAACGCTGATAAGGTAGGCGTTGATATTGACTTAAATAGGCTGCTGTTGCCAGTACGCGATGGCTATATTGTACTCGCTGTGTCACGTTCACTGGGAAAGTGGCCTTTACCCGAGTGGCGCAGTGGGGACAGGTTTTTATTGGTGCGCGGTGTTCGGTAACGACTGCGTTTATCTCCGGCAGATCAAAAACCTGCCGTGCCTCATGAGCGACTATGCGTTGATTCGATAGATCAGCATCGCAGCACGTGCAGTGTGATACTGCCTGGTGATGGATATGATCCGGGTGTTCAACCTGTTTTAATGTGTTGCCTTTGTGCCCGGGTTGTCCACCACTCGTGCGCCCACTTTTTTACGCTGACTTTAATCTCTTTGGGTTTAATTCCCGGCAGCTTGCTGCGGGGTTGTTTATTGATGGCTCGTGACGGCAGTGGTTGATCGATATCCCAATGAGCAAGTCCAGCGAAATACGGTGAATACCGGGTTTTGGCGGCGAGCGGCTCATTATAAGTACGTGATAAATCCTTAGTGTGTCGGTGTTTTGAATATCCCGAAAATCCTGAACCTCAATCACTACGAGTATATCGAATACCTAAAGGATCATCAGGATCAATGCCATCCATGAAACATTTTTTACGGTCGCTATTTGTGGTTTGGTAAACACGACCAATCCAGTTATTGATCATCGCCTCTCCGGTGTCATGCCAGGTATTGTGTAGGTGTGAGTGAATCAGTTCTTCTGGAAATATTGGCAACGGTTCCTTGCGTGCTTTTGCTGTGACCAGCCGGGACTTATGCTCAAGCAAAATGGCTTGCACCTGCGGGCTGAAATAGTTGTCGGGGAAGGGGGGGTAACTGTCCCGTTTATTATCAATAAACAACAAAACCTCCCGTTTGTATTCTTTTAACAGGCTGTTGATGTCGTATTCCGGGTGCCCTTGAAAATAAACAATACGAAACAGGTCTTCACTGACCGCAAGATGTACGCCTGCATCAGGGCTTGCAACCAGCACACGCAAGCCTGCCTCTTCAAACTGTTGTTGCGTAATTTCGTTATAGCGGGAATGGGGTACATCAAAGCGTGTGTTGATATCGTTGACCAGCGGATGGGAGCGATCAATGACCTCGTGCTGAAACACACCCCAACATTTTTCGGCCAGTTTTCCCCGTTTTTGCTGATGCCTGAGTTGCACGACCGCATGGGTGGCCAAACAGGAACACAGTATAGATGTGACATTGTTATACCCCCAGTCGATAACTTCAATCAGGGGCTCCCAAAATGCTTCATCTGCCAGATTAGGCTGAGTAACGTTGGCTCCAGTAATGATAAGAGCGTCCAGTCCCTCTGCCTTGATGGCGTCAAATGTTTCATAATATTGACTGATGTGCGCAGCCGCCTTTTTACCTCGCGGCAATTGCGGCAGGGTGAACAGGTGAATATAAAATTGTGCGATTTGATTGCTCTCGCTGACAATGCGCAAAAACTGTCGCTCAGTCGCTTCAAGGGCGGCATCCGGCATCATGTTCAGCAGGCCGATATGCATTTCCCGGATATCCTGTTGTCGGGCACGGGCTGGGTCCAGCATAGAGTCTCCCTCTGCACGAAGGCGGGTAAACGTTGGTAATGATGAGTTGGCGACCAGCGGCATGGAGGTTTCCGGGTTATTTACTTGAGTTATTTAATGGGATTGTTTTTTCGAGCAATGGCAGTAGCGATCAAATTGACGAAGTCATTTTCTGTTTGAACTTTCGCCAGCTCATCCGTGCTAATGGTATAGCCGTATTCTTTTGCGATAGCTTCATAACGCGGAATGCGCGAATGAAACAGGCGGGGAAAAACCCAGCGCACAAATTCATCCGGGTTGATCAGGGCAATATACGGCAGATTATTTTCTGACATATATATTTCAAGTTGCTCATCAAGAAAAGCCTCACGGTAATAAAGCGGCTTAGGGTCATTTTCGGCACGCTGAATCAGCTTTTTTTCATCCTGTTTGCTGGCTTGAATGTAAAGAATAAGCGTGTGTCTGGCCAGCGTTTCAATGACGGCGGGGTCATCAAGTTCACAGGCGCTGCCACCCGCATCATTGATGAAATGTTTGTAACCATAAATATTCTGTGCCTTTTGAATAAATGTTGGCACATCGCTCATCGCGGCAATTTCGGCTTCCCGGTGCAAATGCTGGCGACGTTTAAACTCATCCAGACTTAAACCATCCTGTTCCGGGTTACCCAGCTTTCCCATGAAACTGGCCACCGGTTTCAGGTGATCTACGGTGATATTGTTACAGATATAAATGGAATCTGAGTGTAAAAGGTCACGTAAAAACGGCACCTGCATGGCCTGTATTTTAATATTATCGAGGATGGCTTCATCCAGATAATGAGTGCCAATGCGATAATCCGCAGAATAATGAAACCAGTCACTCTTCCTGAGTATGGATGCCAGACGTGTTTTACCTACACCGGACATGCCCAGCAGAGTGATGCGCTTGTGTTCCGTCGAGAGAAATTGTTGTGGGTTGAATTCCATTGATTGCCCCGGTTATCCATCGCTTTAGTGAAAGAATGCGTACTATATCGTATTGTTTCTTTGGCTCACACCAGCCGTGGTTTTAATTTCGCGAGTGTTTTGCTTGATGGTCTGCGATAAATCCTTGATCTGGATTGCGAGAGGATCGGTAAGCCTGTTTGCATCAGCGTTTTCCATGACCCGGTAAACGTGTCTGCCATGCTTGCAATATTAGCATGAAACGCTATCATTGATAGCATCTAATTGATTGGAGCGATAAATGACACGTTTGTTAGTCAGAAACCTTGATCCGGAAATTACCCTGGCTCTAAAACGCCGGGCAGCCAAACATGGGCGCAGTGCCGAAGCGGAGCATCGTGAAATCCTCAGGCAAGCCTTGCTGGGGCCAAAGAAAAAGTCATTTGCTCAGGCGTTGGTATCAATACCGAATGTGGGTGAAGATAGTGATTTTGAACGGGTAGATGACTCAGAGGCTGGTCGTGTATTTAATTGATACGAATGTACTGAGTGAAATCCGGAAAAAGCAAAAAGCCAATGAAGGGGTAAGGCGATTTTTTGAGCAGATCATAAAAGAAGAAGAAAATGTTTATATCTCTGTTGTCACTATCGGTGAATTAAGGCGTGGTATTGAATTAATCAAACATCGTGGTGATACACGACAAGCCAACCAGCTTGAAAAATGGCTGGGTATCATATTAAACCATTACCAGGATAATATATTGAGCTTTGATGAAGACAGTGCGCAGCTTTGGGGGGCGTTACGCGCACCACATGCAGAGAATGCACTGGATAAACAAATTGCGGCAACTGCGTTGATTCATGGGCTGACGGTCGTTACCCGTAATTGTAAAGGTTTTACGAAAACTGGGGTGAAGGTACTAAACCCTTTTGAATAACGTAAGGAATGGAAATTAAATAATTTATATAGGACTTACGCATTGACAGGATCACAATACTTCGTATCAAACTGTGGCAGGCTAGGTGAAAATTTCTTGGTAAATGCAGTGATAACATCGACATAAAGCGCTCGCTTCCACTGATAAACATTTGCAATGAGCTGCATTACTTTCATTTCCTGACGTTGTATAAAACAGCATAGTGCAGCGAAAATATGATTCATGATCGCGATGTGAGTGCGGACTTGAAATTGTTCGATATTACAAACTTGCTTAATCGCACGGTGATATTGCTCGATCTCCCAATGCTGATCATGTAACCGTTTGAAATCATCTCTGTCGAAAAAAAATAGTCATCATCTTTGAGCAAGTAGGTCACATAGTGGCGTACCTGGTCTTTCATGTTCGTCCGAAATAGCTTTATTTGCCCAAAATCCCGTAACCATACCAACAGACCATCCGTTGGAATATCTAGCGCTTGCGCTTGTACCCATGTCCTTTTTTTAATAGAGACAGTGCGGTTAGACCCAATGGCGAATTGAAACCCCATGCCGTTGTTTTTCACGGCCTTTACGTTTTTTACACCCGAGTACTAAGAGTCTGCTGTGACAAATGCGGGCTTTAAACCTCACGCCAAAACTTCGCTCAGCATGTCTAGGAAATAATCATTTTTTGTCTTGCCTTCGGCTTTATCGTACATCCGGTAACGAATAGGAGCACTACGCCCATTCACGTCAATGTAATACAGCGTCATCAGATTGATCCCTTTTACTGCTCGATGATGCTTGCCTGACCAGAAGTGCCCAACCCAACCTAATCCATTTTGAACGCATAGGGCTTGTTCAGTACGGAGTCATCCGTTGTCAGCGTTCCGCCGACGGCTGCAAGGTGACGCATCGTTTCAGCACATAAATCGGTCACACCATCCGCTACCGTGTTGACCAACACATTATTCTTATTGTCAGGGTTTGGCATAGTCGGGAAGAGCGTGGCTGATGTTGCCATGTCGTATTGTTTCTTTGACTCACACCAACAGCGGCCTTAATTTTTAGCCGATTTTTTTAATTTTTCCAGTGTTTTATTAATGACCCGCGATGCCGCCACATGACCAAATGTTGCCGTGACGGCTGTGGTCGATCCATATCCCAGTGAGCAGTCCAGTGAAATGCCGTGAATGCCAGGCTTGGCATGGCTGACGCTGCCATCCGGCTTCGGGTACACCGGCTGCTGGCTGGAAAATACACATTCAATACGAAAACTGCGTTTGCTGTTGCGCGGAAAATGATATTCGCTACGCAGCTGTGCCCGGACTTTGGCGGCGAGCGGGTCATTGTAAGTGCGCGATAAATCTTTGACCTGAATCGCCAGCGGGTCGGTGAGCCCGCCCGCACCCCCGGTGGTGATCATCGGAATTTTATTGCGTCGGCAATGATAAATAATGGCAGATTTGAACTTGATGCTGTCGATGGCATCGATCACATAATCATACTGGCGCTCAGGTGACAGGTAATCTCGGATGTTTCTTGTTGTTAAAAAATCATCAATGATCCTGCACTCACAATGGGGGTTGATACCGGCAATACGTTGCTGCAAAACGGCAGATTTTTTTTCATCCAGAGTAGTGTCCAGCGCGGGTAATTGCCGGTTGATATTGCTTTTGCTAATAGTGTCGTAATCAATAAGCGTGAACTGACCAACGCCTGTACGTGCCAGTGTTTCCACCGCCCAGGAGCCCACACCGCCGAGACCGATAACACAGACATGCATTTGCTGAATCACATCCGCAGCAGCTTGTCCGTAAAGGCGTTGAATGCCGCCAAAGCGTTCGGCAAAATCCTGATTGTTTATCATGTATTTGTCCGGGAGAAATCCAGCACAGCTTCGGCATTGGCTGTTGTTTGTGCGGCGATTTTGCGAATGTCTTCGGGGCGTAGTTTTGCTAATGCCTGAAGATATTCGGGTAAATATTCGGGACTGTTGCGTTGCCCGTGATGAGCGGCACCCGTCATGTCAGGTGCATCGGTTTCCAGTACGATGGCTTCTAGCGGTAATTGTTGAGCCAGACAATGCAGTTTATGTGAACGCGCAAAGCTTAACATGCCACCGAATCCCAGTTTAAAACCCAGGTCAATATATTGGTGCGCCTGTTGCAGGCTGCCATTGAAGGCATGACAAATACCTCCGGCAACGGTTGTTTTACGCAAGCAGGCAAGTACCGCATCATGTGATTTTCGGACATGCAGCAATACCGGGAGTGCTGCATTGGCGGCTACGGCAAGTTGTGCTTCAAACAGGGTTCTTTGGCGGTTTTGATCCAGTGTTTGGCAATAAAAATCCAGACCGATTTCGCCCACGGCGATGGGACGGTATTGTTTGATGTATGCAGTCAGCTTGTCGATATCATCGGGGGCATGTTGTTCCAGATAGATGGGATGCAGGCCGAAACTGGCGTACAGGGCAGGGCTTGATGCGCAGATTTCCCGCAGTTTATCCCAAGTATTCGCCATAATGCCCGGCACGACGATATGTGAAACCCCAGCGTGTAGACATTGTTCAAGCACGGTATTGCGATCAGCATCAAATGCAGCAACATCAATATGTGCATGGGTATCAATCAGGTTCATCGGGTGTATTTTACGTGATTCTACTTATGGACAGGGAGCAGGAATGAAAAAATATAGCATTATCACTGATTTATCGAGCGATATTCAGAAGAATTACAGATTTGAAAACAGTGTTTTATTCGTTACACTCGGAAAATTGCATTTTTATCTTATAGGGGGGAAGAAAAATGCGTTCAATTATTCGGGGTGTGTTGTCAGCTGTCACGGTTTTAGCTTTTAGTGGTGGTCTGGCAGGGCTGGTGAGTGCGGCAGATACGAAGCAGTATGATAAAGGTCTTGCTGCGTACAATGCGGGCGACTACAAGGCCGCCTATACATTTACACTGCCATTGGCCAGCCAAGGTAATCCTGCTGCAAAAAACCTGTTGGGCATGATGTATGAGCTGGGCAAAGGTGTGCCCCAGGATCTGGCCAGATCGGTGGGTTATTATCGCGAGGGAGCGAAACAGGGTGATCCGCATGCACAATACAACCTGGCTGTTTCGTTTGATTCCGGTACTGGAGTTCCGCAAAACTATCGGGAGGCCGTTCGCTGGTTTCGACGTGCGGCGGAGCAGGGTGTCAGTGCTGCACAATATGATCTTGGCGTGATGATCGAGCGGGGTCGCGGTATTGACAAAAATTTTCAAAAAGCCGCCAATTGGTACCAAAAAGCAGCGAAACAAGGGCACGTTCAGGCTCAAAGCAATCTGGCATGGCTGTATGAAAAAGGTCAGGGGGTTGAGCGGAGTCTGGTAACGGCCTATGCGTGGTTTGATGTTGCTGCGGCGCAGGGTTTTGAGTCAGCGCAACAAAAGCGGGATGTGATCAGAGCTGAGTTAACGGCGGTGGATTTGCGTAAAGCGCAGGTAGAATCAGCACAACTGAAAAAAACCATTTTACAATCCAGCAATTGACGTTTTTTTAGCAGTGTACTGACTGTGGTGAATATATACCCGTAGTTACCCCATGGCTGCGTTGTTGTCCTTGCAATAGAACGACTATTCCGTGTTATTTCGCCTTGCCATGAAGGAAATATAACGCACATTTAAACCTAAATCCCAAATGTTACGGGTATAGACGTGTGAGAACGAAAAATATTGCGTATTGAACACAGCGCTCGCAATCAGGGTTTATTTTCACCAATTTCTTCATCAGCATAACGCCAGATATCCACATCCTGTCCCAGCTCTCTGAAATGATCTGCGTAATCCGTCAGGTAACGCTGAAAGCTGGGTTGTTGTTTATAACTTCCACTGAGCACATAACTCAGTATTCCCTGGGTGTGAAAGACCTTGAAAAAGGCTTCGGTACGAATAATTTCTTTACCCTGCGGATTAAAAACCAGAATGGAGGGGGCGTATTCCACGTTGAGTTTTTTGGCCCATTCTCGTGCGGTTATTTTTTCGCCTTCGGGGGTGATAACGGGGGTTTTTGACCACATGTCCAGTTGGACGACATCAAACTGCTTGATGATGTTTAGCAACTCGGTATCAGGCAGGATTTTTTTGTGCAAAAAGTCACAATTCGGACAGTCTTTTTGCTCAAAAAATACCGCGAAAGGCCGCTTGTTTTTCCTTGCCTTTGCTGAAAAATCAAAGGGTGGCTTGCTGAAAAAGGGTTCTGTATTAAGTGTTTTGCTTGCTTTGCTGGCTGGGAGATTCGCTTGAATGAAATCTCGGTAGCTAATCTCTTTTTCCTTGCGTTGCGCCACATAGTTCAGATCCAGGCTGAAACGTTGTGGTGAGCGGTAACCGTTGATGCGTAGCGCGACGTTACCTTGCTCATCAAAAAAAATGATCGTTGGTGTAAATTGTACCTTGAGTTTTTCTGCGAAGGTTTTTTCTGTGTACTGTTGGCCATCAAAGTGAGTGACTGGACGATCTCCCCACATATTGATGGCAATAATATCAAAGTTTTTCTGTGCTTTTTCCGTGATTTCCTTTTGCGAGAAGTTACGCTGTACCAGCGCATTGCAGTAAGGGCAGCCATCTTGATGGAAAAAAATCACCAGTCGTTTCCCTTCACCGGTTGCTTCCGTGAGATCTTCCGGAAAATTGAGAAAACTGTCTTTGAACCAAGTGGGATAGTCAGTTTCAATTCCCCCCAAAAAATCCCCTTTTTGAGGGGAGGAGGCAAAAGACTGTAATGAAAAGAGCATCAGGGTTGAGGCGAGCAACGGGACACTGAAAAGAGGGTATCGCATGTGATGGCTTCCCAGAAAAATATTTATTAGTGTGTTTCGGTTGGTTTTTAAGTATAGCAGCGTAACAGCCATACTTCATGCTCATATTTTTAGTTTAATCGCAGAGATAAAATATCGAGCCTTTCTCCGAGCTGGATAGCTCATCGCCAACCTACAGCAAGCTGGAAGTTTGGCTTAGGAACGTGCATGTAATAACGTCCGGTTTTGCATCCCGGCTTTAGCCCGTTCTTCAATCACAAAAGCTCGAAATAGAACGACTATTCCTGCACTTTTGTTCAATCAGAACGAACGAATACGCACTAAAGCCGGGCGCTAAACCGAGAAATTATTACATGCGCGTCCCCTAGCTTAAAACATTGACCGCAGAGGTTTCTATTTTTTAACGATTTTTGTGCTCAGGGTGTTGGTATTATCCCAAAATAATCAGTTTCCTCATCTGTAGGCTGGGCACGCTGTTTGTGCCCACAGGTTGAAGGAAACCTTTACAGGGTTGCCGCGTGGGCAAAAAAAACATGCCTGCCCAATTGCTGATGTTGAAGCGCGTTTTAAGGATCACCTGGGAAATATTCGTCGCATAATATAGTCGGGTGTAGAAGACAATAGATGGATATATTGACGAAATGCGGCGATTGTTTTTGGGTGATCCTTAGCCCTTGATTTACATATTAGTTGTGTGGCTCTGTTTGTCCCATTGCTGGATAAAACACTAATTTAAATACACCATCTTCTTTGTGAAAGTATTTTCCTGCAAACATTGCTTCCCTTAATGTTTCCAAACTGTCTGCTTGGAAATATATTTTTTCGAGAAGATGTTCTTTTCCTTTTATCAATTGATATAGATTATGTTCAAATTGAACCAGACCGTTATCTGTATTTTTAAGTGTGTAATTTATGGCATATGGGTGCGCATCCAGGCTATATGTTTTTGATCGAACACCCGGCTCTATCAGAGGGAGAATAACCGGGCGTATCATTTGAAAATTAAATTTTGCAACCAGTGTGTCCTGGATAAAGCGTTCTTCGCTAAGGGAGTCAACACTGAAATTCCCTTCTTTTTTCTCGTCAAAAATAAATTTTATGTCAACAGGGGCACCCGAAACGTCGACGACTAATCCAAATGTTCCCATTTTCTTTAAATATGTCACATTGTTGAGGGCAAAAAATAGATACCCCAATTTGTTGCCTTTCGCATCTTTTAAAGTGATATTCATATTTGTTGGATATGAACGGTTGTCAGGAAGCTTTTTGTAGTTAAGGTCGAAGGTGTATTTCTTTCCCGATTTATCCGCAAAGTCGAAGTTAATCTCGGTTTTTCCTTCTCCCACATCACTTAATTCAAGTGATTTATTAATATTGATGCCTGCTCCAGTAATACTTAAATTAAACGGTAAGATATCAGCGATCGTAATGCTGCTAAAAAGAAATAGAAGAATGCCAAGTAGTATGGTTTTCAAATTACATTTCCTTGTATTGATTGTGGTTTTTGATTAAAAGGTTCAGCTTGGACAGTAATCACAATTTTTTGTTCAAAATTAATTGTTTTTAGTGTTCGTTTGAAATTTTAGGATGATATACCCGTAGCGTTTGGGATTTAGGTTTAAGTGTGCGTCATATTTTCTCCATGGCAAGGCGAAATGACGCGGAATAGTCGTTCTATTGCAAGGAGTTT
>VAPF01008092.1_pt1 | contig 30575 bp, 34 predicted proteins | sample 3393931 | NCBI WGS metagenome assembly VAPF01 (sample SAMN08290437, study PRJNA428436) | hydrothermal vent metagenome | isolation source: Deep-sea hydrothermal vent chimney | place: Atlantic Ocean: South-mid Altantic Ridge | depth 2773 m m | reverse complement strand
ATCACCGCACGGCTAAAAGAGCTGAAGGAAGAAAGTGACAGCGAAGCCGAGCAGAAAATTCTTAAAGCCTACATCAAACTACTCACCCAGGAAGCCGACGCTAAAAAATCCATTAAAGAAGCCGAAGCCAAACTCGATGCCGAGCTACTGGCATTTTACCCAACACTCACCGAAGAACAGATAAAACAACTGGTGGTCGATGATAAATGGATGGCCAGCATGGATAAAGACATCCACTCCGAAATGGATCGCATTAGCCAGCGCCTCACCCAGCGGGTAAAACAACTGGCAGAACGATATGAGACACCGCTACCGCAACAGACAGCACAGGTAGCAGAGCTGGAGCAAACCGTAACCGGGCATCTGGAGAAGATGGGGTTTGTGGTAAACAGGGAATCAATAAAGGAGTATTGAGTGTGAACCAATCAGACAAAATCATCCTGTTTCAGGATAAAAAAATCAGACGCCTTTGGTATGAAGAGGAATGGTTTTTTTCAGTCATTGATGTCGTCGCCATCCTGACCGACTCTGCAAACCCGCGTGACTACTGGTACAAAATGAAAATACGGGTCAAAGATGAAGAGCATTTTGAACCGTCGACAGTTTGTCGACGGTTGAAAATGACAGCCTCTGACGGCAAGCAACGACAAACAGATTGTGCGAACACCGAGGGAATTTTGCGGATTATTCAGTCGATCCCATCCCCCAAAGCGGAACCATTCAAACGCTGGTTGGCAAAGGTAGGGTATGAGCGAGTGCAAGAGATCGAAGACCCGGAGTTAGCACAAACGAAAAATAGGTCGGGTCGGACCACGCCAACATGTTGAAAAAAAAGAAATAGTATGCAAATATCCGTATAAACAGCCGCTTAAAAGCCTGTTTTTATAATCAATAATCAATCTTTAAGGAGGAAGATAGATGCCCAGAGCAAATCGTTGTTTCATTCCTGCCCAGGTTTGGCACATTACCCGGCGTTGTCATAAAAAAGAGTTTCTCTTAAAGTTTAAGCGCGATAGAGTACGTTACAAAATGTTAATGTTATTAATGTATTAGCTTGGTCCGACCCATTATTAACGAATTCTATAGTGAATTGGCAGATGGCGTTTTTAAGGCTTTGGTGGAGTAGAAATAATTAAACTTAATAAAAACAATGTGATGCTGATGTTCTTATTAAGGGGAAGGTTATTCTCTTACTTAAATTCTTTACACAAGCTTGATTTTTTTGTAAAAGGTAACCATAATGGTTAGTGAAGCGGAAGGGAGACGTGACAGCAAAGAATATTCGCTTGTCCGAATAAAGGAACTTGCGGAACGAGGTGATGTTATATACTTGTCGAAACGAGTTACTAAACATATTGAAAACTTGAGCTTTTCACCGGAAGACGTACACAAGTGCCTGTCTTGTCTTGATGAAGAAAATTACAGAGGAACTGTCCGTTATGATGGAAAACCATGGCTGGATGAATACCTTATATCCTACACTGGGTCAACAGGCCACACCGATGATCTCTACATTAAACTAAAGTTAAACCGTGATTGTGTCGTTATTCAATTAGCGTCATTCCATCGCGAGGGTGCACTATGATAAATCATGATTTAATCTGTCCTGTTTGTGAGGAAGGTCAGCTCCACGAAACCACATTTTCCGATGATTTCAAGCATGGAAATTCGACAATTCATGTTGAAGACCTGGAGTGTTTTGAATGTGAAAGTTGTGGTGCAGATCCGGTATTCAAAGAACAGATTCGACGCAATCATTTACGTGTAGCTGATGCTAAACGTACATCTGATGGATTATTGCCTGGGGAAGAGATTAAAGAAATTCGTACCAATTTAGATCTCTCTCAGAGTGAAGCTGCTTTATTATTTGGTGGTGGTACCAACGCGTTCTCTAAGTATGAGAGAGGTGATGTACTTCAGAGTAAATCAATGGATAAATTGCTTCGATTAGCTTCGAAGTTCCCATTTAATGTTTTTGAGCTCTGTAAACTTGCCGGCATTAAGAATGTGGAGAATGAAGAATATACAGACCGTTATGTTAAGAAACAAAGAATTGTTTTGCAGCAAAAAGCTACTGTTCGTAAAAATGTAACGAAAGCCAAGGTTATTCAAATGGAAGCCTGGAGAAAATCAGCGGCATGAGTCAATTAAAGAATGAGCTATGCCAGAAAGCAGCAAAAGCTCTCAAAATAAAAGATATAACGTTATACGGTAGCAGGTTTGAGCGAGGCGAATATGATGGTAGTGAAGGAGTACAGGAAGATAAAAAAGGAACACACTTTACTAAATCTACAATAGAGATTGAAGATAGCGAACAGGAGAATTTAGAGGTTCTTGTCTTACTCGGAATCCGTGTGGTACCACCTGATACAGATGACGAAGATGAAGACCCACCATTTTCATTTCTTATTGAAGCTGAGTATATCGTTGAATATCAAATTACCGATGAATTACCAGAAGATGCAATTAAAGCATTTGCGGAATTTAATGCTGTACACAATGCATGGCCATTCTGGCGGCAGCATGTTTATGACATCGTGCAAAAAGCGGGTTTACCTAAATTAGAAGTGCCTTTGTTTACGGGTTGATTATTTTGCAGGAATTTTTAATTGATAATATGCCATCCCATCTTAAAATTAATGAATTCGAATCCGACGACATCATCAATCGGGAATGGGGGTACCACTGGGGGTACTTCTATTATTCGAACTAAATAAATTCTATAAAAATCAATTCACAGTGACTACTCACAACGTGGCGCACCCATCAGAGTCGTTTTTCTGGATGATCGCATCGAAGTCGAAAGCATGGGTATCCTGCTGCCCGGCCTCAACCATCGAAGAGATGAAACAGGGCACCTCCCGCATCCGTAACCATGTAATCGCCCGCGTCTTTCGTGAAATCAACCTGATTGAACAGTGGGGTACCGGTGTTCGTAGAATATTTAGTGAAGCCGGGGAATTGGGACTGCCGGAACCAAAAATTGAAGAAGTCGGTATGCGTGTACGCTTTACCATTTATCTGGCAAAGCCACATGTGATTACCCCGACAGATAAAAGACTGGAGTCAGGGGCCCAGTCGGAAGCCATTTTAACCGCATTATCGGATGATCCATTGTCAGCATCTGAATTGGTGGATGTGTTAGGCCTGGGGTCCAAAACCGGTGCCTTCAAACGAGCTATAAAGGAGCTATTGGAACATGGAATTATCGAATACACCATTCCCGATAAACCCAATAGCCGTTTGCAGAAGTATCGGCTTGTAAATGATGAATACGAAGATAAAGGAAAGAGATGAGTAACCGTATTGCACAGGCACTGACTAAACTCTTTGAAAAATATCGCATCATTTTCTGGTATGACGTAAAGAGCGAGTTGCGTGACGACTATGAGAGACTGAGTTTGGCAGGTATCCGGATCTCGACGAATTAAGGGTGTTATTGCGAATTGGTATTCAGTTGCACGATGATTGTCATTAATTTTGAAGATCAACAGATGAATTATTAGAATTTGTTGATGCAATGGGGCCAGTAAAATAGGCATTAATACTGTGGTAGTATTAATGTCAGAAATCGTGCTTATGTCCACGGATGGACGGTAGTAGGGTAATGCCGGAGCAATTACCAGGGATGCACCAGGAGCCTATTCTCGGACAGGCTCCTGGTTATAAGAATCAGGGAGGAATGTAAAAAAATAATAAAAGATTAAGGGTTAAACCATTAAATGAGTTGCACTGATCTCGATACATTAAAACAACGCCTGCGTGAATTCGCTAAAGCGCGTGACTGGGATCAGTTTCATTCCCCAAAAAATCTCTCTATGGCACTCAGCGCCGAAGTGGCTGAAATTATTGAACACTTTCAGTGGCTCACCGAAGAACAGAGTAAAAACCTGCCGCAAAACAAACTCGATGAAGTTGAAACCGAACTGGCAGATACGTTTATTTATTTGATTCGGCTGGCCGATAAGCTTGATATTGATTTATTGGTTGCTGCGATTAGTAAGATAGAACTCAACGAGCAGAAATATCCGGTAGATAAGGCGAAAGGGAATGCTAAGAAATATACGGAGTATGGTTGAATGTTGTTGTGCAAAATGCAAGGTTTGACTCTGCATCTCTGCTGTATCTCTTTAGGTTTGAGAAATAATCTGTGAGTCAATGTCTCAGCACAGGCGGAGTAGACGATCCGTTTTTAACGAGAGTGCTCCAATCAATCTATCAAGCAAATGAAATTGAGTTGGCGGTCTCTTTTATTAAAAGCAGTGGCTTAGAATTATTGTATCAGGCACTTGTTGATGCTTTGACGATTCGCCATGTGAAATTAACTGTACTCACCAGCGACTATTTGGACATCACTGATCCTCAGGCTCTTAGGATGCTTATGTTATTAGCTGAACGGGGCGCTGACATCTACTTGTTTCAAGCTGGAGGCAATCTTAGTTTTCATCTTAAGGCATATATATTTCTGGAATCAAGAGAAGGGGAAGTTCTTGATGGTACAGCGTACATTGGTTCTAGTAATATTAGTAAGGCGGCTATGACTGATGGCATTGAGTGGAATTATGCCGTTAATCTTAATGATAATAAAAATGATGGAACTACTCGATGTTTTAAGGAAATCCGAGAAGAATACCAGCACTTGCTAGCACATCCAGATATTATTCGATTAAGCCACGATTGGATTGATGCATATGAACAACGGCGGAAATTGCCTGATTTACCTATTGCACCTGGTAGCACAGATGCTGAACTGCCTATTCCTAAATCTAATGAGGTGCAAAGTGAGGCATTGCGTTCCCTAAAAGAAACACGTCATGCCGGCTTTCGGCGTGGGTTAGTTGTTATGGCGACTGGTTTAGGTAAGACTTTTTTGGCAGCATTTGACTCAGCACAATTAGGTGCCAAGCGAGTGTTATTTGTCGCACATCGGGAAGAAATTCTTCTTCAAGCCGAAAACACATTTCAGCGCATTCATCCTCACTTACGAGTGGGGCAATACAATGTACGGGACTTTCTGCTGGATTTTAAACAGACTGCCACTGAAAACAGTGGTATTGATATTGTGCCCCGTGCAGAAACACGGCCAACGCTTGCTCGGTTGGGTTTGACCAAAGCCAATCTTGAAGGGATTTTGCTGGAGTTGTCTGTTACGGATTACTGCAAGGGTCCGGAGCAGGATCGTCATGAAAGATATTTGCCCAAATTGTGAAAAAGAGACCGAGATTAAAGGTGTTCGCAGCCGTGAAGTGGTTGAAGTACGTGGTGAACCTGTTGAAGTTGATGCCGAGTTTTTAAAATGCACCGAGTGTGGCGCAGAGTTTGAAAACACGCGTAGTCCGGATTCACTTGTGTTAGCTTATCGGGAGTACCGGCGGCAACATGAAATGTTGCAACCTGAGAAAATTCGAGACTGGCGTAAGCAATACGGCTTAACCCAGAATGAGATGAGTAAAATTCTTGGCTGGGGTGGGGTAACGCTGAGTCGTTATGAAAATGGTGCCTTGCAAAGCGAGGCGCATGAAAAAATTCTGCGGCTGGCTATGCAGCCTCACAATTTGATTACGCTTATAAATAAGGCACCGAATGCTATGTCCGACGACAAGCGTAAACGGCTTCTGAGTGAGTTACATACGGCGGATGATGAGGCTTGCTCCTTTGAACGACTTTTTGAAGAGCGTTTTGGACAATACGCACCGGATGAATTCAGTGGATACCGCAAGCTGGATTCTCGCAAGTTATTTAATGTAACCCTTTACTTTTCTGTTAGTGGCCAGCTTAAGACAAAGTTGAACAAGCTGCTTTTTTACGCCGACTTCAAACACTTCAAGGAATATGCGGTTTCAATTACCGGCGCGCGCTATGTACATCTTCAATATGGCCCGGTACCCGATAATTATGATTACTATTTTGCGGAATTATCACGTGAACATTATCTGGATGTTGAGGAAGAAGTTTTTGGGAATTACACGGGATTTAAGTGCGTCGCTCGTGCTAAACCGGATTTGACCGCATTTGATGAAACCGAAAGTACAATTCTGGAAGAAACGCTTAATTATTTTCAGCAGTTTGGTTCTGCTGAGATGATGAAATTTTCTCATGAAGAAAAAGCTTATACGTCAACGATTGAAGGCAATCCTATTTCGTATGTTTATGCAAAGGATCTAAAAATATAGGAAGTCTGTTGTAATTACTTTAATCAATAGTGGTCACTTTCACAGCCATACATGGGACGATCCGGGTCCTGGAAATGATCAGAGTTACCACAACTTGCTAACTCGACTTTCATAATATCCTCCATGTACATTTAATGAGCGTTTATTGTAACAGTATCTGTTACTAAATGTAAGACTATCTATTACATTATGAGCAAAAATATACTTACAAATAAAGAAATCATCGAGAAGCTGAAGATAATATCCGGCTCAAAAACCGCAGCAGATCTTGCTCGAAAACTGGGCGCCGAGCGGCAGAACCTGAAATCTTACGAAAATAAAAGCACTGTTGATATGAATAACCGTATGATTAGTTTGCTAATTGACTGTATTGAAAAAAGGTGAGTATTTTTGGATTACAAATTCATTATAAAAGCCTTCATATACATCGGTATCAATAAACATGACCACCGATTGCCCTTTCTGCAACATCGACCCTGGACAGGGATTTCAGTGCCATTGCAAAAATTGAAGCTGCTGGATACAGCGGTGTAGTAGATATTCATTGCGCGCACCGTTGCAGTCCGTTGTTGTTAACCACCAAACCAGAAATCCATGTTTTTATCCAGAAATTCTTTATAGTGCATATAGTGTGAGCCGTCACATGAAAAGTTTAGTCCAACCATGCCATTAACCACGTTAAGTGATGCTGCACGCAAATAGATGGTTTCATCAGCAAAACGCAGCTCTTTGAAATGTTGAAAAACGCGAGCGATATCCTCAGCGCTAACCGTCGCTTTATCAAAATATTCCTGATGCTGAAATGCCAGGCAAATATCGGGGTCGCTTAATTCATCAATAGTCAATATCTGATAATCGAATGGGTTATTAACGCGCCACAATGTTGCACGACTGCTTGAGAAATGCAGCTTGGCGTGAAAAACACCATGAGCAAGTATCAATTCCTGAATAATACTAAGTACATCATCAATCTGTGCATCCATCGCGCTTTCTACACGTTGTTGTGAGAATAACCCGCTACGAATTGCAGGGTCACCTTTCACCTGTTGCCAGTTCTTTTTATTTTCGTAAACATCAGCGGTTTTTGGTAATTCTCTCAGATCAAAATCGGCCCCCAGGTAACCGATAACCTGACCGCTATCATTATGAATAATCTTTACTGCGGTGAGTGATGGGCGTTTCCTGTTACGGCTAATATAAGCGTCTGAAAGATAGTAGTCTTCACCTTTTAAGGCACGTTGTAAATAAGGTCTGGCGGCGCGGTCACGCCCAGTCTGACCATGTTTTATACCTGCCCGGTCAATCGTGTCTGTCAGTTGACAGACCGAGCGATCAAGAACCCAGATATATTTACAATAATCAGCTTTCCCCATCGCATCAGTGAGAATTTTCTCCAGAGCCTGTGAGTCATCTATATTCTGAGAACAGGCTAATGCCAACTCGGACATAGACTCAAAAAGCATCTCCTTGAGAATCAAACGTTGTTTCGTCACTGTTTTTTGCAGTGTCGTTTTATCAGGTATCTTGTTATGCATTACATCTGCTGGGGTTGATATATTTTGGTGTTATATTAAAGGAAATCTGTGGCAAAGAAAAAAATATTAAATTTGCACATACTAAGGAGAACGGTAATATGTACCCCGATATTATACTATTTTTATTAATGCCAGACATTTTTAACCAGGTGCAGTAAAAATTATTTAATGTGAGGCTGAGTATCCTGTTTGCCCCGCAGGTCGCGCAGAGACATGATAGACTTATTCAGAGATGCATTAACCCAAAAATTAAATATTGAATGAAGATAAAAACATTACTCAATTATGAATGGGATGCGATAGCCGGGCTGTTGGCTGCCGTGGCCGCTATAATTCTGAATATGCTGAATATCGTGAATGAGCATGAAATTCTGCTAATCGTATTAGCTCTGATGGGGCTTCTGTTTATTAATTTCATGCGTCACACAAGAAATAACGAGCACACAGCGGAACAAATCGACAAAACTGAGCATGTAGTACGTAGAATACAGTCAACACTCAAGTCACCGGATATCGTTCTGGTGGGGCCGCGACAGTTACGTACAGTAAATGAACGGTTTGCGCGACACATGAAAGAGGACGTAATTATGTATAATGTCTGCCTTTCGATGTATCAGACCCAGCCATTATTTGATGCATTGCTTCGCCCTGTGGTGGAAAACCCCATGGTTACCTCAGTCCAGTTTGTTCTTGATAAAGGCCAGATGATGTTGTGGCAGGAAGAAATACAGCCAAAAATTCTGGCATGTTCCGGTTATTCTAAGGTCAAGGAACCTTACTGGTGTACACTGGAAAAAAATATTTCATTTATCCTTGCTGATAGCCATCATAGCGGTGGTACCGAAGCACTGCTTAGTTTCTGGGGTGAACCCTTTATGGCGCAATCTACCGGGTGGAATGTGCCACGGTATATTTTCCATGTGCAAAAAAACTCCGAGCTATTACCGCATCTGGTCGAACTGGAACGTGTATGTATGGGTACTATGAATTCTTAGCTTTATTACCAGGACGTATGATTACAGATGGATATGCAATTAAAAACCCGCCTGATTAGTACTTTTCTCCTGCTCTCATCATGTAGCAGCAAAAAATAAGAATATTAGTTGTGACTATCTGGATAATATTATCAGCTCAGACGGTCACTGGTACAACTATCCGTTTATCAGCAATGTTGCTCTGACAAATGCTGTAATTAATGATATGTATAATAAAGCTAATCGGCTGGGCACAAATACGGTTTATGTAAATAGCAATATTAACAAAGGCTAAGGTAATGTTAACTCAGGTTACAAAGATACTTATAATTTGTACAATCGTACTAGTTTCTTCCTGTGCACAATTACCCGTAAATTTTGAAGCAAAACCCAGTGATGAATTAAAGCATTATCGTGTTGTAGAAAAATTATCCGATGCAAATGGAAACAAGAAATCCACCGTTTGTATTGAACCTCGTCCGCAGATATGTACAATGCAATATATGCCCGTATGTGCAACACTTGGTGACGGTAGCACAAAAACCTATGCTACTGATTGTAGTGCGTGTTCTGATGCCAAAGTGGTGAGTTATAGCGCAGACGCCTGCAAGTAAACAGCTACCTTCCTGATAACCTGACCAGCACTAACAAAACCTGCATCGTGCAAAGCTCTCAATATAGCTAAGGAAGTTCTGAATCACCACTTTGGCTTTCGGATACATTCCAGTGGATCTACCGGATCCAGCCTTATGGCCCATAAGCTATTTTTTTTGTACCAGCGATAGAGTGTGAGTGGATACTGGTTTTCCTGGTCCGTTATCTCGTATGCAGTCGATGGTTTTGCAAGCCAGCTAAAGGTGCAGAAATAATCATATTGATAGGTATTGTAAACGACAACCAGAGAATTCTTACCTGCTTTAAGATTAAGTTTGTAAGTCTTTTCTATTTTGACACCGTTGATAGCTACGATTGGGTAGTTGGATTCAATAAGCGCATTGCTTTCTGTTTTGAATACAGGAGACTGTACACAACTGCTCAGTAATAGACACAGGAATGTGAAAAAAGCTATTTTCTTTATCGATGGTTTTAATAATGGTTGCCTTAAGAATAACTTCATCATCGTGCTGTCAGCCCTATGTTAAACCCCTCAACATTTTTGCTGGTGATAATACCTGCACTAATCCCAACGTACTGCCAGCCAAACCAGTTCAGTGGTTTTATATTGAGCTGCCATTCCAGTCCGGTACCGATTTCAAACAGACTGGTGTAGCCCAGTGATGTTTTGCTCTGATTTATAAAGTTTGTGTTGTTTATGTATATCTGCCAGCGCCATGGCCTTGATGATGTTATTAATGACGTTGGACCACTGATTCTGCTTTTGATCTGTGCGGTCTGACTCCATGCATTAGTATTAAGAATTGGGTTATCTTTACTGAAGGCATAATTGTATATCATGTTGTAATGTGCAGACACTTCCAGTCTGTAGTTATTATACCAATACCAATAGAGGGCATCGATAGATCCTGTTGTCGATGCCACCTGTGTATTGCTATTAAAAGTTACTGTAGTCGGGTTATTGTTAATATTGAACAGGCCATCAACGGCTGTTTTTGTTTGCATCTTAGAAATAGAAAATGTCAGAACCGGCAGTAGCTTGAAGTGTTCATTAATCGGAAAACTAAGCCCCAGCGAGCCATGCAGAGAGGTGATATTACGCTTTAGATTAAGCACTACTGGCTGACCGTTATCTGCCGTGAGTCGAATACTGTCTTTTAATGAACCACTAACAAGGCCAAGTCCCCAGTATGCATTAAAGATGTGATCTTTCAGGGTGATCTCTGCATTAAACCCCAGATTGGATCGCCATTGATCAGAATTTCGTTGCGCATTGTTAACGTGAAGTGTTGCACCTCCCAGACCAGGTGATGAGGTGGTATTGACAAAGTCGATAGCTGAATTCTGAATATCTGAATTAGAAACGGTACTCAACCCGGCCAGAGGATTTTGCTGCTGCGCTACTGCGGTATCATTCATTAGAAACACCAATAAAAATGTCAATAAAAATGTCAGCAACAGGGAAAGGCGGGGTGATATGGATTTTATATGCATTCAAATTAATCTGTAAACGTTCTGAAAATAATTAATACGCACGTGATAAAACCAGCCCGCCCCAGAGAACCGATCTTGCATTGGGACCTTTGAATTCATCCGTATTACCACGTAAGAAAATACTGACTGACCAGGTTCTGGCAAACTCACCAGTCAGCCCCAACCAGTACTCTGCTACCAGATGTTTTAGATCTTTATAATTAATTCTTACCTCACTGTGCCTGAACTGTCCCTGTAATAATGCATTATAGACCCGCAAATTCAGCCGAGCACCAGCATACAGATAAAATGCCGGTTTATTTTTAATGGTTCTGCCTGAAAAAACCGGCATCGACTGCTGTATGTATTTCGACTGATATGGATTAAACATCCACCAGGGTGAGTTCAATCGCCCCCATCGCCAGCTAAAACCCAGATTAACGTCAGTAATAAAACCCAAATTAGCTTCATACTCCAGTTTTAATTGCTGGTAGCGCGATGAAAAAATATTATTTTGCACGCCATAAGTAAACATCAGTGTCGGTTCACCACCCGATGAAACCTGATACTGCCAGCCACGCGGTACGGTGGAATTCGTTAACCCATGTAAGCTTCTCTGTACGGTTTTTGCAAAATCCATACCTAATAAACCAATGGTTAAAATGGATAAATAAGCGGTATTATGCTTTGGTGCAACGGTAAATTCGGTATTCGACATAAAAAATAAACTGGCATAGGGCCGATCATTATATACCGGTGCGGTACTGTCAATATCATCTGGTGTGAACAGGGTCATGCCATATTGCTGGCTATGAAACGATAGTATATCGGGAAATTTGTATAGTGCAGAAAAATGAATCAGCCGATCAATATCGGTACGCCATGAATCAATTGTCAGTGGATAGGTCTGTACACGTTTGCCGGAGAGGGTAAAAGCAAGACCGCCGGTATAGTCTCTGTCGGTATGCTGTGCAGCGAATAAATCATTATCGGTATTTACTCGCCAGCCACTATTATATTTTTCAGTGGCTATTTCGGCTGAGTACGCATACTGATAAAATAGAGCCAGCAAAACAAACAATGCAAACCGGTACATGCAATATTTCCCAATAAAAACGAACCTCGATTGAGTATATTATGCTGGATTAATAAATTTTGTCACCATAGCCTGTACTTTTTTACCGAATTAGCATTCCCCTTAGTAAGTTATCGAACCAAAATAATTAACCCACAATTATCTATTTTTTTTACTGAAACGGACACTTATTATTCAAGGTCGTCATCCGCAGGGATGCGGGTGTCGAACGTACATGGCTTTCGGTACTGGTTAATCGGGGTTACACTCAGCTGGTTTACTCCAGCCCATTAGCCGTGCTTTGTGTTTGTTTGATAATCTGAGTTTGACATCGAGAAAACGAAATATAGCAGCGGCAACATCCACCTTGCAGGCTTTTTCCAGGCCTTCGAAACCGGGGGATGAGTTTACTTCCAGTGTACGAAAACCTATTTCATCATCGTATAGAAAATCCAGCCCGGCCATATCCATTTCAAGCACTTTCATTGAATCAGCGACTGATAGCGCATTTTTCGGCCCGTATTCAAATGCCACGGCTTTACCACCCTGTGAATAGTTGGATTTAAAGCCTTCAGCAGCAATACGTTCCATCGCTGCAATAATTTGTCCACCAATAGCGACCACGCGAACATCACGACCTCGACTTTCTGGTAAAAATTGCTGTAGAAATAATTCAGCATCAGGATTATTGGCTTCAACAAATTGCAACAGATCAAACAGTGCCTGTCGATCTTCACAGAGATGTACGCCACTTCCCTGAGTACCAACTCGTGTTTTCACTACCGTTGGAAAGCCAATTTCTTTTTCGACCAGATCAATGTTAACCGGAAACTGTACTAGCATGGTTTTAGGTACCGGGATTTTAGCATCGGCAAGTACCTGAAGATGATAGAGTTTATCCTGTGCCAGTTCGATTGCACTGGAGCTGTTGAGAGAATATACACCCAGTTTTTCCAGATGACGAATCGTGGCTAATGCAAAGTAACTTGTGGCTGAGCCCATGCGTGGAATAACAAATTGTGGCAGTGGATTAACCTGTTCACCTTTATGGTATAAATTCTGCGCACCATCAATACCGACAATAAATGACAGTTCATCCGGGTTGACCACTTCAACTTCATAACCGTATTTTGGTGCGGTTTCGACCAGCCGGTCAATTTCGTAACTCTCCTGCTTAATCAGACCGGAATCAGGACGGTATAAAATCCAGCCGTGTGCAACTGATGGCATTGCTGTTCCCCTTAATAAATTAGAAATCAGAAATTATTATTACCTTTATTATCACCTTGTTTTGTTCTAGCTAGTCCAGCTCAGCATATCATGGATTACCGACCATCGTGGTTTTTTGTTCTTGCTGGCCTGCCCGAGTATCCAGTATTTATAGGCTCGATTTGTCAGCCCGGCTTTGGTCTGGTATTGCAACCAGGTATTAATAAAATTCTGCCATGCGAGTTGTTGCTTCGGCAGGGCAAAACCCACTGGTGATTTTATTTTTAAACCCTTAGGTACCACTACCGTCCAGTCCGGATAAATTAATGTCCAGGCCGAGGCGGTTTCTGCGGTATATAACAGGGCATCAATTTGTGGATATTTCTCTTTGAGAAAGTCCCTTATGCCTGTTATTTTAATAATTCTGGCATGAGGGAAAGCAACTTGTCCGGAGCCTTCTTTAAATCGGAATGCAGTGGCACCGAGTGTAAGCCGTGACATCTGTAGAATATTACTGTAATCGGCAAAGGCATTTCTACGATTATCAGGTACAATCAGCGCCAGATTTTCGTCCAGATAGCTATTGGAAAAATTAAATTGCAGCGCACGTTGAACACTGATACTGATACCGCCGACAGCAATATCAATCGTACCATTAGCTAATGCGGTACTTACGTTATTCCAACTGATTTTTACCAGTTTCAGTGAAACGTTTAAATCATTAGCCAATGCGTGCATGAGCTCCATATCATAACCGACTACCTTGCCATTTTTATTTCTGAAGGCAAATGGCAGGCGGTTACTAAAATAGCCTACGCGAAGTGTGCCGCGTTGCCGGATGATATCCAGCCTTGCTTTATGTAGCTCATTATCATCCAGTGGTTTTAGTTCAGTTGTTTGTTTCACTGTTGCCTGTTTACCCGACAGATCCAGAGCAATTAGTTGCTGATAACCGGTATAGTGATAGGGGATGGTGTGGCTTAATAGTTTTCCCAGACCAATCATTATCATTGTGCTGATAAGCAGACTGACGGCAGCCACTTCAAATAGCCTGCGCCATTTCAGCTTATTCATCATTGCACAGGCTCCCATCAGACTGATAACAATGCCATGTAAAGCGGCCATAGCGGTAGCAAAGCGCATGGTAAACACACTACCAAGCAGATAGAGCTGGAACATATCACTGGGCAGTTTGAAAGAATCCAGCATAAATGGAATAGCAACGGCCATCGTGCCAAATGAAGACAGGGCTCCCATAACAGTAAAAGCAGGATATTGTGCGGGGCTTAATGGCGAGCCAGTGAACCAGGCGGCAAACATAATAAAACCAATACCCATCAATGTACCAACACTGGGAAAACTGTAGGCGGTGGGCACCAGTACATCAATGGTTGAATTAGCTTCCTTACTATCAAGTTTATGGTCATGAATTAGTTGTTTGGCGCGTTCGGCAATCATTGGCAATACCACCAGTACGGTACCCGTGGCAAAGGCAGTAACCATAGCGAGGCGGGCATCTTTTAAAACCTCGCGATAGGACAGTGGGGTGGCCCAGGCAACCAGCATAGGCAGGGTAAAAATAGCAAATATCAACCACAGTACAAGATATACCCAGAGGTATATCTGTAACCGGCTTAATGCTGCAACATCCAGCGTACCAGCAGCGGCAGCGGAAAGAGCAAAAATACCAATCGGTGCCGATTTAGCCACCACTGAAGCAATTTTCATTAAAGCATCACTCAAGTTTTGCAGACTGAGTAAAAAATTGTCTTTATTTTTTACTGTAATCATGGCAATGCCGAGGAAGATACTGAATAGCACAATTGCCGGTACCAGCGTATTTGCCATAGAGTAAAAGGGGTTGGCCGGGATATACAGATTTAATAAATTCAGTGGTGGGGTTTCGCTAACCATAGAGGTACTGAAAAAGGATGCTGAGGTCCAGTTTGGATAGGCCAGCGGCAGTAATAATAACGATAACATCGTCAGCGTCCAGATAAATAAAATCAGTAATCCACCCTTAATACCGATACGTTTTGCCATGGACATATCCAGCCGACCCAGACCACCAATTAATGACACTAGAATGTATGGTATAACCGTCATTTGTAAAAGTTTTATATAGATATTACCGAGAAGCTCCAGTTTGCCTGCTGGTTCACCAAAGAAAATTCCCGTACCTATGCCAAGTATCAGACTGGCAATAACACGTTGGAAGGGGGAAAGTTTGAGAGGGTTGAAAGTCAACGAGAATCCTTTTTTATTTTTACCGATTTGCGTATATTACGTTAACAGGTAGCTGATTACATAATTTTAATTGCCAGTCAGGTTACAACGATCACTCGTAGTGCATCCAGACGAAGTCTGGTCGCGTCCAGTACCTGAGTCAGCGAAGCTAACTGCTGTTCAAAAAAGGCAATCTCATCCGGTCTTATATTAGGATTTATATTAGAAAGATATTTTAACCTATTGATTTCATTATTTAATGATTCATTTGCTTCTTTGTGTGCCAGAGCGAGAACCTGTTTTGTTTTTATCTCACCATACTGCTCACATCGTTTTAGCATGGCCTTTAGTATGCGATTTTTTGCCTTGATAATTTTATTACCAATACCAGTTTCTACAAATTGATGCATGGTATTAATCTGTTCGTGGCTCAGTTTCTGATATTGATCGATGCCACGCTCATCGCAGAGGACACGTATCATGGTGGGAGGCAGATAACGGTGTGTCTGTAAGTTACCAATCGGTGGCGCTTCAAGTGAGAACAGGCATTCAAGCATGAGGCTACCCGCTTTCATACCGTCATACTTTATTGCAGTAACAGCAGTGTTGCCGTTTTCATTGGTTAATACCATATCCATAGCAGTGTTGCATAAGGGATGTTCCCAGGTTATAAAATTAGTATCCTCAAAGGTTAGTGCAATCTGGCGATCATAGGTAATCGTCATCCCTTCATCAGCAAGCCCCGGAAAGTGGTTAATCATGTGTTCGGTAGGGGTGATGATATAACAGGCTTCACTATGAATATCACAGTCAATACCGAAGCAGTCAAATACGCTATCCATGTAATCGGCAATGGTTGATTCGGCATCCTGTTTTACCGCCCGTTCTTTTAAAGATGAAGCCAGCAGTGGGCGGCAGGAATTGTATTCCAGCAGCCGATCGCGGCCACGGTGTAGTGTTTCAGTAAGTTCCTGCCGGTATTGACGGGTTTCAGCAATCAGTTTTTCAAGCCGCAGCGGATGTGTCTTATTATGTACATCAACAAGTAGAGCATGAAGCTGATCTCTGACGCATTGATAAACAGAATGTCCGGCAGGGCAGGTGTGTTCAAACGCCTGTAGCCCTTCATGATACCAGCGAAACAAATCTTGCTGTGCGCTGTTTTTAATATAGGGTACGTGTATTCTGATTGTTTGCGTCTGTCCTATACGATCCAGCCGCCCGATACGTTGTTCAAGCAGATCTGGGTTAATCGGCAGATCAAAAAGGATCATGTGGTGTGCGAACTGAAAGTTGCGTCCTTCACTGCCTATTTCGGAACAAACTAATACCTGACTACCGGTTTCATGATCGGCAAAAAAAGCCGCCGCACGGTCACGTTCAACGATACTCAACCCCTCGTGAAAAGTGGTTGCATGAATAGCAGTGTGTGCTTTCAGGTGGTGGGTTAAATCCAGCGCGGTGCTGGCATGTGCGGCAATTACCAGTACCTTTTGCGGGTAAAGCTCATTTAATGTCTGTTGTAACCAGTGAACTCGCGGGTCAGTTGCGAGCCATGTTGCAGAATGGTTTTTTTTCTGAAAGTTCTGCTCAGGATGAAGACAATCAGAAAGGACATTATCTGTACTGGCTAAATAGCTGTCATCGCAATCAAGTGGGCAGGCAATAAGCTCACGTTGGGCAAAGCCCTGAACGGCAGCTCTTGTATTACGAAATAATACACGACTGGTACCGTGGCGGTCGAGCAGGTGCTCAACAATCTGCTGACGTGCTGCATCGGCCAGTTTGCTGTCTGATACATTAAACACAGCATTGAGCAGATTTCGGTTATCTTCCCCCAGTGTTGCATTCAGTATGCGGTAATCATTTTCGTCCAGCAATGCACCATTAAGTAAATGTTCGACCACCTGCGCGACTGGCTGATATTTTTTCTCTTCTATATTGAACTGTGTAAAGCTGGGGAAACGGTCCGGGTCGAGCAGTCGTAGCCGCGCAAAATGGCCCTCCTTGCCAAGTTGTTCCGGTGTCGCCGTCAGCAGTAAAACACCGGGGGTCTGGTTAGCAAGCTGTTCGATATGCTGATATTCCCTGCTAACGCCAGTGCTGGAATATTGCAGGTGGTGGGCTTCATCCACTACCATCAGATCCCATTGTGCCTGTAGACACTGTGTAAAATATTCTTCATTGCTGCATAAAAAATTCAGGCTGCACAAAACCAGTTGCTCGGAAAGAAAAATATTGCTGAAATTACCGTCATCCAGAATATCCTGACAGCGGTTTTCATCAAAAATTTTAAAGTGCAGTGTGAAACGTCGCAGCATTTCCACCAGCCACTGATGCACCAGTGTTTCCGGTACAATAATCAGTACCCGCCGGGCGCGTTCAGTCTGTAACTGATGATGCAGAATCAAACCGGCTTCAATGGTTTTACCCAGTCCGACTTCATCGGCAAGTAACACTCGGGGAGCGTAACGTCTGGCTACTTCGTGTGCAATATACAACTGGTGACTGAGCAGGCTGGTACGGCAGCCAGTTAACCCGTAGAGATCCGATCGAGACAGACGATTTTGTGCTGCCAACGTCAGGTAGCGTAATTCAAACCATTTTTCAGGGTCGATCTGACCACTGAACAAACGCTCTGCCGGTCGATTAAGCTGGAGAAAATTATCCAGTGCCGATTCAGCTAGCGTAGTATGGTGACCGGTTTTATCCGTACCGCTATAAAACAGCAAACCCTCTTCGTCATCTACCTGTGTAATTTTCAGTGTTGTTCCGTCATGGCTTTGTATTGTATCTCCTACGCTAAAAGCTACGCGGGTGAGGGGGGCGCTCTGACGGGCATAGGTACGTGTCTCCCCGCTGGCAAGAAAAATAACGGTAATCGTTCGCACTTCAATGCTTAGAACGGTACCCAGACCCATCTGTAGTTCAGCATTACTAATACAACGTTGTCCGGGAAGAAAATCATGCACGCGATAGCTACTCATCAGCAAAAATGTGCATATTAGCAAACTCTAACGCGCGAAGTGCAGCTATATTCTGCTGAGGTAATGGACTAAAGAGGTATGATAGACTTATCCAGAGATACCCTGGATCTGACTGCGGCCACTCAGGTACAATCGCGGTGAATCAGTATTATTATTCCAACCCTGTCACCCAACCAGACGCTTTTTATGCATATACCTCTGTACGTTATTTTCGGCTGGCTTGCCTCGATTTTTACAACACTGATTCTGCTTCCACAGATTATTAAAGTTATTAAAAGCAGGCGCACAAGGGATGTTTCGATGTCGATGCTGGTTCTTTCCGCCATTGGCAACGGTTTCTGGGTTTTGCATGCCTCAATAACCGGCAATCATCCGTTACTGGTCGGGGCTTCACTTATTTTTGTGATGAGCCTTTTACTTATGATTTTAAAATTTAATTTTGATAAAAATGGTTAATGCTGAACATTTCTATTTCTCGAAGAAGAAATCCCGCAGCTACTATAATAGATGATACATATAGATAGAATCTGTCGAAATAATTAACATGTTATATACCGTCTGTCGGATATAACGAATAATAGATGTCGATTACCCAAAGATATTGTTGAATTTTCGTCAGAATTTTTCTATAGTTAGGCTGTCAGCGAAGATCTTCTTCCTGAAGAAATACAGGTATTTCAAATTAATTTATCTATATCAATGAGATATAGATGTATCTTAAAGGAAATACTTGATCTGTCGGCTCTTCCGCTGACATTTAAAATACCCAAAATACTGAAATTACAAAACTGCTTAACCACGAAACTGAGTTATATCTTGCATTGACCTGTTAAAAAACATTGTACGGGTTTTTATGTATTTACTTGATGTTAGTGGTTGTGTTGTAACCATATTGTTTTTGGAGTATTTGGTATGAGCTGTCATATTCAATCAACAGTAAAGAAATCGTCGGGCGCACGAACGTCAGCAAAAAAAGATCATGCCCTTCTGACCGAAGGACTCTATACCTGTCTGAATGAACACCTGATGATTCTGATGAATCAGATGTTAAACACAGCCGGTGACCGGCTGTTTAATTTATCTGAGAAGGCTGTATCGAACGAAAAACAGATGATTTATCTGGACATGATTCGCCTTATCAAAGGGGAACGCACCACAATCAATAATCAATTTTTTATTTCATTAAACCAGTCGCTCGGCCAGAAAAATACAAACCAGAACACAGATAACAGTGATGAACTATCACTGGTTGAACAAGATGAAATGGAAGAAATGGTTGCCATTACTACAATACATTCACAGGCAATGAATTTATTTGGTGAGGAGGTTAACCATCTTCAGGCACGTCTGGAATATCTGGAAATAAGTGGCGTTAGCATATTTGAAAAAGATGCGATTGAACCAAAAGCTTTATGTGAGGTATTTAAACAGACACTGGATCCTTTAGACTTGTCGATTGAAACAAAACTGGTCTTTTACCGCTTATATAACGACATGATTAATATTAAACTGGGTGTGCTTTACCGGTCACTGAATGAATTATGTATTAAGGCAGGTATACTACCCGAGATTGTTCTAAAAACATCCAGAGTTGATAGCTTTGAAGAAGAAGATGAAAATATTTCGCAAACGGTAAGAAAAGCAAAAGATGTTAATAATCCTTCTGGTTATACATCATCTAGCCATGCCGGTGCGGGTTTGACTTCAGGAGAGGCTTCTACGGCGTTAAACCAGAAAAAAAATGCCGGATCTAATACAGGCAGGTCTAATGCAGGCCGATCTAATACAAACAGGTCTAATGCAAACATGTCTACTACAGACAGGCTTAATACGGAGCCTAATACATCATCTAATGCAGGTAGTGGTGCTACCGCTACCAATACAGATCTTTCTGATAATTCACTTTATGCAAAAACAAACCGGGTTGTTGCACAATTTTTAAATGGAGATGCGATAAAACAGGGGCCAGGCATTCCCGAGTCTTTTTCAAAAATAGCAAGTGAAACAGCCGCAGACGGGAAAAATTATTATCCACGCAAAGAGGTTATGCGTGCCCTGTCACGGTTACAACACTCATTAATGCAGGAAGTCGTCGAGCAGACGAATGCGAATGAAGATTCCTGTACATTTAATGCCCAGTTAATTGATACCAAATCAATAAAACAGGAACTGCTGGCTGATATTGGAAATCAGAATGGCGGTATGGTAAATAAACAGGTTAATGTCCTTGATGAACGTAGTATAGATTTTGTTGGAATGATGTTTAATGTGATAACCGAAGATGAAAGTATTTCAGGTGTTATCAGCAATCTTATAATGCGCCTGCAAATTCCGGTAATTAAAGTAGCCATGCTGGACCAGAATTTATTTACTGATGAAAAACATCCGGCTAAAAATGTATTAAATCTGGTATCTGATGCTGGCAAAGGTGTTACCAGTGAAGAAGACCGTGTCTATAGTGAAATTGAAACTATTGTTAACCATGTTATAGAAACCTTTGATATTGATATTGGTATCTTTGAAGAAGCAGTTGAAGAGCTTGAACAGCTTATTGTCAGTGAAGAGAAACTGGTAAAAGAAACCGAGCGTGCAGAGCAACGAGCTATTATTAAAGCCCATGCACGTGACGTTGTTGTTAGTAAACTGAAAATCCTTTCATCAAAGAAAAAACTACCGAAAAAAATCCGGCCACTGGTATTAAAACACTGGGCAAGTATGATGCTAAATAATTATATCAGGCATGGTAAAGATAGCGAACAGTGGGTGCAGTCCGTTTTACTACTGAAGCTGCTGCTTAAGTGTATGCAGCCGATAAAAGGAAAAGAACAATATATATTACTAAAAAATAATCATCAGGTTCTTGTTGATGCCGTAAATGAAGGGCTGTATGAAACAAAACAGAACAAAGAAGAAATTGATCATCAAATTCAGTCTTTAAAACATTTATTAACAAAAAGAATTGATGATTATAGTTTTGAACAGATACAGACGCAGACTGACATAGCAGACTCTGTTACTGATAATAAAGTTACAGATAATACTGATACTGCTGATACTACTAATGTTGTGGCATTCCATGATATAAGAGAAAAGGACAGTATAAAATCTGTACGGGAAGAAACAGCAGAAGAGAAAATATTTATCCCTATTGATGAAGATAATGAATCTCTGGATAAGGAAGCAGAGGAAATACAGAAAAAAGCAGATCTTGCCAAAGAGAAAATTGCACGTCTGGGTTCGCAGGCGCGTCCCGGTGACTGGTATGAAGTTTATAATGGAGAAGATAAAGCATTACGTCGGCTGAAACTTTCTGTTATTTTAACCGAATCAGCAAAACTTATTTTTGTGGACCGCCGTGGCGTTAAGGTAATTGAAAAAGATGCCAGTGAATTCATTGATGACATGGAAAATGGCCGATCACGCTTGATTGCCGATCATTCAGCATTTGACCATGCGTTAGGTAAGGTAATTAATGCGCTGGCGGCGTAATTACATGGTTGCTCAAATATCACGGCTGTTCTGTTAATCTCTTCTTCCTTCAGGAGAGGGTTATTGAAATTCCATTTGATATATTATAAAATACTAATATCCATTAGCTACCTTTATATCACTGGATTTCAATATGTATCAGGACTACAGTTGCCAATTTCTCAAAAAATTATTACAGCAGGGCGCGCAGTTAATAGATGTGCGTTCCAATGTTGAATACGCTCGCGGTGCGCTTCCCGGCGCGGTAAACATGCCTGTTGATCGTTTTCAGATATACAAAGATGACATTGACCAGGGGAAGCCAGTGTTGCTGTATTGCAGATCTGGCCAACGCTCTGAAATGGTCAAACGATTCCTCGAGTCCCTGGGATTCAAACAGGTGCATAATATCGGCAGTTATCAAAAATTTGTCGGTTGTTAGACCGGTACAGGTGTAAGTTGTGCCGTTGGAAGAATGAACAGCTAAGTCGTTCCAGTTCTGGTTAAATTGAGATACAAGGTTCCCAGGGTCGGTTTCCGACCTTTTTTATTGCGGGGATGAACGTGGTATGCTTCGCAGCCGATGAAAACCCGTGATTTCCATTATGATCTGCCCGAAAAGCTGATTGCACAGTTCCCCTGTGAGCAGCGAACGGGCAGTCGACTATTACATTATGACCGCGCTGATCAATCGGTACATCATTACCATTTCCGTCATATTCTTGATCTGCTGAAACCAGCAGACTGTCTGGTTTTTAATAATACAAAGGTGGTACCCGCCAGACTTTATGGTCATAAAATAAGTGGGGGTAAAGTCGAGATACTGATCGAACGCTTAATTGATACCCATCATGCACTGGCTCATATTCGCGCCAGTAAAACCCCAAAACCGGGAGCATTCATTGAATTAAGTAGTAATGGGGAACCAGGTAATGGGCAAACACAGCATTATTCCCTTCAGGTGAAAGGCAGAGAAGGCGATCTGTTTATTTTATACAGTGAAAACCATGCGCTGGCAACTATTATGGAACAGATTGGACACATGCCATTACCGCCGTATATAGAACGGGCTGATACCCATAACGATTTCTCCCGTTATCAAACCGTATATGCTAGCAGCCCAGGTGCCGTTGCCGCCCCCACAGCAGGATTGCATTTTGATGACGCTATAATGCGCGCTCTTACTGAACGGGGAATATCGACTGCATTTGTTACCCTGCATGTTGGCGCAGGTACTTTTCAGCCAGTACGTACGCAAACTATTGAAGCTCACCAGATGCATACTGAAACACTTAGTGTGCCAGCAGAAACGGTCAGCCGCTGCCTGGAAGCTCGGGAAAAGGGTGGGCGCATTGTGGCGGTGGGGACAACAGCGGTACGCTCACTGGAAACTGCTTCACAAAGTGGCGCGCTAACGGCGTATGAAGGGGAAACGCAGATTTTTATTTATCCGGGCTATCAGTTTAAAAGTGTTGATGCCATGCTAACAAATTTTCATCTACCACAATCTACTCTGTTAATGCTAATCAGTGCTTTTGCGGGTATAGATAATATTAAACATTGCTACCAGCAGGCAATTGAGCAGGAATACCGTTTTTTCAGTTACGGCGATGCCATGTTTATCAGTTAAATGTTTACCCGTTAGAGTAGGGAAGTACGCGCTTTAATCATTATATTTTAGGTTAAAAACACATAATAAACTATTGATGTTATTTGAATTATTAAATAAAAATAGAAATGCCAGACGCGGGCGATTAACTTTTGAACGCGGCACCATTGAAACCCCGGCGTTCATGCCAGTGGGTACCTATGGCACGGTAAAAGCCATGACCCCAGAGGAGTTGCTCGACCTGGGTACAGAAATTATTCTCGGTAATACCTTTCATTTAATGTTGCGTCCGGGTACAGAAATTATTCGCCAGCATGGTGATTTGCATAATTTTATGCACTGGCAGAAACCTATTCTGACCGATTCCGGTGGCTTCCAGGTATTCAGTCTGGCGAAGATGCGAAAAATCACTGAACAGGGCGTGATTTTTCAGTCACCTATCGACGGTCAAAAGGTTGAACTGACACCAGAATATTCGATGCAGATACAGCAGGACCTGGGCTCCGATATTGTGATGATCTTTGATGAATGTACACCCTATCCGGCAACGGAAGCGCAGGTACGTGAATCTATGCAGCTTTCCCTGCGCTGGGCACAACGCTGCCATGATGCACATGGCGATCATTCCTCTGCCTTATTTGGTATTGTGCAGGGAGGAATGTATCCGGCATATCGAGAGGAATCAGTAGAAGGTTTATTGGGCATTAGTTTTGATGGCTACGCTATTGGTGGGCTATCGGTTGGTGAGCCGGTAGCAGAACGTAACCAGGTGCTCGATTTTACCGTTCCGGCATTACCCGCTGATAAACCCCGCTACCTGATGGGAGTAGGTCGACCGGAGGATATTATTGAAGCGGTGGGTCGGGGCATTGACATGTTTGACTGTGTCATCCCGACGCGCCATGCGCGTACCGGTTTTCTTTATACCTCGGATGGTATTGTAAAAATACGCAACAGCCGCTATCAGAACGATACCCTCCCCATTGATGAGCAATGTGGCTGCTATACCTGCCGTCATTATACGCGTGCTTATATACGTCATCTGGATAAATGTGGTGAAATACTTGGCGTAAGGCTGAGCACTATTCATAATCTGCACTATTATCAGACACTAATGCGCGATATTCGCCAGGCGATAGAAAAGGATACATTTAACGTATTTACTGACCAATTCTATGCAAAAAGAGCACAGAACACGGCTTGAATTTGTGGCATAATAGCGCGCCAATAAATTGCATTATTAGCTTCATGGCTAATTGGTAGTTTTATTTAATCCGACCTGTTTTACTTAAATTGAGGCTTTTTCATGAGTTTTTTTATTTCTGACGCTATCGCTGCAGCACCCGGTTCTGCAGTAACATCCGGCCCGCTGGCCTCACTAATTTTACCGATCGGTTTAGTGGTTCTATTTTATTTCTTCATGATCCGTCCACAAAGTAAACGTCAAAAGGAACATAAGCAGATGATAAATGAACTGCAAAAAGGGGAAGAAGTTTTGACCACTGGCGGCGTCCTCGGTAAAGTAACCGGACTGGATGATAACTTTATTACCCTTGAAGTCAGTAAAAATGTTGTCATCAACGTACAGCGTAGTGCAGTACAGACAGTCATGCCCAAAGGCACGATTAAAGAACTGAATAACTAATTCTACCCATAACTTACTTATCATATTATTATAAATTATTAATACCCTCGGTAGTATGCTGTAACTGACGGTTTCCGCCAGAAATATACCGGGTATAAATACTAGTTTTTAGAAAAAGGCCGGTCATGTTGAATCAATATCCATTATGGAAATATATTCTTTTAGTTGTTGTATTACTTGTGAGTGCAATCTATGCGGCCCCGAATCTATATGGTCAGGATCCAGCATTACAGGTTACCCACCGTACAAGATCACTTACCATGCAAGACCAGTTGCTGGCGCAACAGATTTTAAAGAAAGACCATTTAGCCTATAAATCCATTGATCTCAAGCATGGCAAGCTGCTTATTCGTTTTTATGATGAGGAAACTCAGTTAAAAGCAGCCGATCATTTAAAAACGGAACTTGGTCCACAATATCTTGAAGCACTAAACCTGGCACCAGCAACACCAAAATGGTTACGTGATATAAATGCCGAGCCGATGTATCTGGGGCTTGACTTACGTGGTGGCGTACATTTTCTGATGCAAGTTGATATGGATGCGGCAATCCATCGTCTACAGGACAGTCTATTATCGGACATGCGCAGCTATTTGCGTGAAGAAAGTATCCGTTATCGAGGCGTCAGACGAGATAAAAACACACTGGAAGTCAGCTTTCGCAATTTGAAAAATTTAAAACGTGCAGAAGATAAGTTACCGCATCAGTTTAAAGACCTTAACTTTACCGAACATGATGACAAACTGACAATAAGCGCGGTACTTACTGAAACCGCAGCGCGAAATGAAAAGAGATCCGCATTGCAACAAAACATTATCACCCTGCGTAATCGTGTTAACGAACTGGGTGTAGCTGAGCCAGTCATTCAACAGCAGGGAGACTCACGAATTGTCGTACAGTTACCTGGTATTCAGGACACGGCTGAAGCGAAAAAAATTCTTGGTGCTACGGCAACACTGGAATTTCGTATGGAACAGGGAACAATGACCGATGCCAGCGAAGCAGAAAAATCCGGACGGATCCCTTTAAACGCATTGCTATTTCATGAGCGTAACGGTACACCTATCCTGCTTAAACGACGCGTTATCGTTACCGGTGACCAGATTATTGATGCTGCCGCCACCATTGACAGTCAGAGTGGCACCCCAGCCGTCTCTATTCGCCTCAACGGGAAGGGCGCAAAGAGAATGGGGGAGATTACGCGTAATAATATCGGTAAACCAATGGCTGTAGTCTATATCGAAAATAAAATGGTAACCAAGCGGGTAGGGAAAACCGTTACCAAACACCGTGTCATAAGCAAAGTAGTGATTAATGTAGCAACCATCCGCGGTCAATTCAGTTCCCGTTTTCAGATTACCGGTCTGAAATCAGAAGAGGCGCACGACCTTGCATTGTTATTGCGTGCCGGTTCCTTACGCGCACCAGTAGACATTATCGAAGAACGTACCGTAGGACCAAGCCTGGGACGTGATAATATAAGAAAAGGTTATATCTCTGTTGTAATCGGTTTTGTGCTGGTACTGGTATTTATGGCCGGTTATTACAAAAGTTTTGGTATGATCGCAAATGCGGCACTGACTGCAAACCTGGTTATTATTGTCGCCTTACTTTCGCTGTTGCAGGCGACCCTGACGCTACCGGGTATTGCGGGGATTGTACTAACCATCGGTATGGCGGTAGACTCAAACGTGCTTATTTTTGAACGTATAAAAGAAGAATTGCGACTGGGGAATACACCTCAGGCAAGTATTTATGCCGGTTATGAAAAAGCATTTAGCACCATTACCGACTCAAACGTTACCACGTTACTTGCAGCAGTTGTGTTATTTTCACTGGGTACCGGACCAATTAAGGGCTTTGCTGTAACCCTGAGCCTGGGTATTTTAACTTCCATGTTTACCGCAATTACTGGTACACGAGCTATCGTGAATCTTTTGTATGGTAATCGTGAAATCAAGAAACTGCGTATATAACGCAGCTAGATTAAAAGCAGATACAATCCGTATTACTAATTTTTATTGCGATTGAAAAAATTCAGGAAAGTTTATGTCAAAACAGGCTTATTTAAAAACTATTAACTTTATGGGGCAGCGCAAAATTGCTCTGGCTTTTTCTCTATCTTTAATCATTCTGGCTATTTTTTCCATTGCAACAAAAGGCTTAAATCTAGGCATTGATTTCACTGGGGGTTATCTCATCGAGGCCAACTATGACAAAGCTGCCAATTTAGAAGCTATACGTAAGGCGATGACAGTTGCCGATTTTAAAGATGCACAGGTACAGAATTTTGGTACCTCAAAGGATATTCTGGTACGTATAGCACCACGAGCTAATATCAACAAAGCCAGTATTGGTGATGTCGTATTAAAAGTACTGAAATCAGTTGGCGATGGAAAAGTGAAGATGAGACGTGTGGAGTATGTCGGACCACAGGTAGGCAGCGAGCTCCGTGATCAGGGTGGTATTGCCATGCTGGTCGCCCTTGGCGGTATTCTTATTTATGTCAGTTTACGCTTTCAGTTTAAATCGGCCTTAGGCTCAATTCTGGCACTGGTGCATGATGTAATCATAACCGTCGGTTTTTTTGCTTTTTTTCACCTCGAATTTGATTTAACCGTGCTTGCAGCCATACTCGCCGTAATCGGTTATTCACTTAATGATACGGTAGTTGTACTCGATCGCATCCGTGAATCTTTCCGGAATATTCGCCGTACCGGCACGGAAGAGATTATCAACCTGTCCATTACTCAGACACTGTCACGTACCTTAATGACATCCTTTACCACCATTCTGGTACTGATCTCATTATTTGTATTCGGTGGCCAGGTTATACATGGTTTTGCTACGGCACTATTAGTTGGTGTCTTTATTGGTACATATTCATCTATCTATGTAGCCAGTAGTTTATTAATGCTGATGAATATAAGCAGACAGGATTTCCTGGTCGCAACCAAAGAACAGATTATGGATGATCGTCCTTAACTGAAATAACGCATGGTTGTCGTGAAACCTGGTTAAGGCGTTTTCTCAATGCTTGTTGCGGGATTATTAATTTATTTCAGCTTTATTGTTACACACCCGATACGGTAAGATGAATGGTGTTCGATCCACCAGTAGCTCCTTGGTGTTTGGCGCTCGACCGGGTCTTCCAATGCACGGGTTGTTCGCTTAATAAAGAAACCTTATCTTTGATTCTCTGTACTACCTGTTGAGCAGCCTGCGGGCTATCTTGTGTAATGTAATCCCTGACAGATATCAAATCCAAAATAGCACTCTTACTAAGGAGAACGGTAATTAGACGACACTAAAAACACTGTATTTACTGAAGAGGACATTCAAAATCCATATTTCAATTTTCCTGTCCACCACATTTCGGACATTGGGGGTATTTGACTGAAAACGAGCAAAAAGCGAGAGTACGGACATTAAAAATTCAGGTGATTTATTAACTAAAAATCCAGAAGCTGGAATGCCAGGCCCTGATGAAGACTGTGAGGAGTTTAGAGATTTATATGCTCCCTTTGGTAAAGGTGGATACACTATTCGCTATCGTGTCAAACAACAAATTATCGTTATCGTTCGCGTATGGCACAGTCGAGAAGAACGTTCTTTAGGCCCTGACTAAAAAGGTTCTATGTTAACCATCCCTGGTAAGGTGTCTTCAAAAATAAACGCTAGGAGCCTGTCCGAGAATAGATGACCTACTGCGACCAAGCGAATTTTGGCCTGTTTTCCCGACTAAATTCGATAAATATTAATATATCGATAGAAAAGGTGACGGAATTGATTTTTATTCTTTAATGGGCTACAATGTAGCACATATTAAAGGGGTGAAGGTTATGGCTGAAAATGCAGTTGTTCGTGCGCGTATTAACGAGACTATAAAAGAGGAAGCAGCAACGGTACTGGCAACAATGGGTTTGACGGTATCAGATGCCTTTAGATTGATGTTAACGCGGGTTGCTATTGAAAAGACGTTACCTTTTGAGCCGCTAATTCCAAATAAAGAAACTATCCAGGCAATGCGCGAAGCGCGTAAAGGCAAGCTGGATAGTTTTGATAATGTTGATGATTTAATGGCTGACCTAACGAAGTGAAACTAGAGCGGACCAAAAAATTTAAACAGGATTATAAGCGAGAGTCTAAAGGTCGGCATCGTAAAACACTTGATGACTCTTTTATTGAGGTACTTAAGCTGCTGCTTAAAAATAAACCGTTGGCCGAAAAGTATAAAGACCATGCTTTAACAGGTGACTGGTTAGACCAGCGTGATTGTCATGTTAAACCAGATTTAGTATTGATTTATAGAAAACCCAATAAGAATATTTTACAGCTGGTGCGTATTGGTTCGCACAGTGAATTAGGTTTATAGTTATGGACACCATGAGCATCTTTACCGTATTCTGCTTTACCGTGACCGGGTAGCATGTGCTCCGGATTAAACGCACGAATTTTATCAATCGCTGCAACCCAGGCATTGGTATCTCTGAATATTGTGCCGCGGAGAGAGTGTAACCAGGAGCCTGTAGTACCACCGTTAGGGCTTTCTTGTACCTGGTATCGTTTGCAAGGCAAGGTCAAATGTATATACGCCGTCCAATGCATCATTTAAATTGTTTGCAACAAACGCGGCCTTATTAACAATAAGCGCATCAGGAAAATCAGCCTCTTTACGCTTATTGCCTACCTTTATGGTCTTTGTTTGTTTATAGTTGCTGAGTGCTCGCCAAACAGTTTGTCCATCTTCAAATATAATATTTGGTTCTGCAAATAATGTATTAATAACTTTTATTATCGATTCTTTATCAAGATTATATCTCTTGCCTTTAAGTGTCCAGATAGTTTCCGTCAGGACTATGTCAGTAATTAATACTTTGCTTTGCCCTGTAATAATAGATGATGCTTTTTTTGACTGACTGGCATCGTCATCAAGTAAATATCGAAGCAATACATTCGTATCAATAGCAATCATGAATTGAGGGCGCTTTGCAGTGAAGATTCATCACTCAAACGTTTATCAACTTTGATACCTTTTAATACGCCTTTAGCTGACCCAAAAGTACTTTTAATAATAGTGATATATCCGTTATTATCGACGTAGCTATTGTATTCATCGCCCGGTTCTATATGAGCCTGGCGGCATTGATCGATAGGTAATGTAATTTGTCTTTTTGCACTGACTTTAGGCATGAGATGAATCCTTTACTATTGCGTTATTAGTAAAGAATAACGCTATCATTACTTGTTGTCAACAACTCAAGTAATGATTAAAGGAATGTATAGAGTTACTTGCTGAGAATCCAAGAATAGGCCACAGTGCTGAAAAATTCTGCCAAATTATTTACGCTTCCCATTTGAAAGCCATGTGATTTTCTACAAGATATTTTCATCCTCAATTCTAGTGGTGAGGATACCGATACTGCATGAACGCATGGATCCTGAAAGACACATAGCTCAGCCTTAAAAAAAGACATTCAAAGCACTGGCCTCAGTACCTCAGAACACCACATAAGAGACATTGGGGTAGTGTCTATTGGAGAATGATAAAAAATGTTATTTAACATAATATACATTATGCGCAGT
>VAPF01080147.1_pt1 | contig 30664 bp, 25 predicted proteins | sample 3393931 | NCBI WGS metagenome assembly VAPF01 (sample SAMN08290437, study PRJNA428436) | hydrothermal vent metagenome | isolation source: Deep-sea hydrothermal vent chimney | place: Atlantic Ocean: South-mid Altantic Ridge | depth 2773 m m | reverse complement strand
GTGTGATGCCTGAATAGAGCTTGGAGTGAGCATCATTTTTTCCTTCCAGACTGGTATAACGACCGGCAAAACGTAATCGGGCGGTGAACGAATCATTGATGTTGGCTTGCACGCCGGGCCGCAACCGTAGCCGCCACTCATGTTTGCTTGAGTTGCTGTTGTCACGATCATCACGGTGGATGGCGTAGTACCCCGTTCGAACATCGCCGATGACATTAAAGGTATCGTTAATCGGGATAGCCGCCTGTAAAGTTGTCTGCAACGATAGGGTGCATATTACAATAAGAGTTGTTGTTAACAGTTTTAAAGCCATGTTTTAACTTCCTGTGTCGCCTAGGGTTTGCAAGCAGCGTATTGTTCTTGAAATTGGCGAGTTGTCAAGTGCAGATTGCTGTCACAAGTTTATGTTTGACCTGTTTCAGTGCATGCAGCGCTGCATTTTGCAGCATTCTCTCTATTAAATAACAAGTTAAATTAAAAAAATCTTTGCAATCAATGGAAAAAAGTATCTGGCACAGTTTTTGTATAATACCCATTGTTGTTAATTAACTGAGAGCGTCTGTAACTCTAATGATGGAAAATAGTAGGTTTAATGTTTTTGCTTTAAACAAAGAAAATATTCGAATTCTGCACTACACCTGGTTTGCTTTTTTTATGACCTTTGTCGTCTGGCTGGGGCTGGGGCCGATGATGCCTTTTATAAAAGATGCGCTGGGTTTGACTGATCAGCAAGCCAAGGTTCTATTAATTCTTAATGTGGCGATGACCATTCCTGCACGTATTGTGGTGGGGATGTTGGTTGATAAATTGGGCCCACGCATTATGTATACCAGTATTCTTGTGCTGGGTGGCTTGATCAGTATTGCTTTTGCTTGGGCGAATAGCTATGAACAGTTAGCTTTACTACGTTTTCTTTGTGGTTTTATCGGTGCAGGTTTTGTTGTAGGAATTCGCATGATCGGTGAGTGGTTTCCTGCAAGGCAGACCGGTCTGGCTCAAGGTATCTATGGTGGCTGGGGTAACTTTGGTTCTGCCGGTGCAGCCATTACGTTGCCTTTTATTGCCATCAGTATGGGTGATGTGAATGGTTGGCGTTATGCTATTACTTTTGCAAGTATTGCAGCGATTATCTATGGTGTGGTGTACTATTTCATAGTCAGTAATACTCCAAAGGGATCCACTTATTTCAAGCCTAAGAAAACGGGCGCTATGGAAGTGACCAGCTCAGGTGACTTAGTGCTTTATATCCTGATGAATCTTCCACTGTTTCTGGCTTTGGCAGTTTTAACCTGGAAGCTCTCTCCTGAAAATATGGGATTGATTGATGGTGCGATGACCTACTTTATTTACGCTTCACTGGTGGTTGTTTACCTGATTCAGGTTTGGAAAATTTGGCAAATTAATAGCCATGTATTGAAAAAACCTGTGCCTGAATTGCATCGCTATAAATTTAAGCAGGTCGCGATTCTGGATTGGGCTTACTTGGTCACTTTTGGTACTGAGCTTGCTGTGGTCTCTATGCTGGCTATGTTTTATGTCTCCTGGTTTGACATTCCAAATGTGATGGCGGCTCTGCTGGCGGGTACCTATCCTTTTATTAATTTATTTGCGCGCCCTGGTGGTGGTTGGGTCAGTGACAAGATCGGACGTAAGTTGACTCTGATTATTGTTTTTGCTGGTATCACTACGAGTTTTCTGGTTCTTGGGTTGGTGGAAAAAAGCTGGCCTGTATGGATGGTGGTGGGTATTACTATTATTGCTGGTATTTTTTCTAAAGCGGGTTCAGGCGCTGTGTATGCAATGGTGCCGTTGATACAACGTCGTATGACGGGGCAAATTGCGGGTATGGTGGGTGCTTTTGGTAATGTAGGCGCAGTGATGTTTCTGACAGTTAATTCGTTAGTGGATTATGATCAGTTCTTCCTGTTTATTGGTATTGTTGCCGCTGTTGTTTTTTGTTTAGTCATGCTTTTTCTTGAGGAGCCAAAGGGGCAGATGGTGGAGACGATGCCTGATGGTACAGTTCAAATGATTGATGTAGATAAATAATTGGGCTTGATCAGAGATTATTCAATAAGTATTGGTGAGGAACTTTTAGTTTATTAGCAGATTTTGCCAGTATGTCATCGCAGGTCACCATCTGGAATCCGCCTTTGTAACTGACGGCAAGATGCAGGGCATCCAGAGTCCGTAGTGCGGTATTTCTTAGGGAAAGCCATTTTATCGCTTGATGAAAATTGGATACAGTAAAGGAAACACGCCTGAATAGTCCTGACTTGATGTCCGCATAAAAGGTTTCCTCAATTAATCCAGCCTGAGCATCATCTATTTCACTTATGCGAACCAGTCGAGACAGGGCTGAGGCAAACTCCACTTCCGTAAGGTGGCTAATGACCACTGGAGCTGAAAGCGATAGCAGAAAATCCTGAACTAATTGGCTATGAGTTTCATCTCTGTAATAAGGAAGAATAGAGCTTGTATCGATATAGTAGGGAGTCAATTTTTCTCATCCCTTAAATCTCGAATCAGTTGAGCCGAGGTTATACATGCTTTAGGTAAATTATGGCGAAACTCATCCCTTGGTGGGAACTTGACTCTAGCACCGTCAGAAGAGGATACACTAACCAGTTCTGCTGCGGGCTTTCCTCGGCGCATAATCGTGACTTTCTCTCCTGCTGCAACAGCATCAAGGAGTCTGCTAATATCTTTTCGGGCTTGTTGTACGGTGACTATCTGCATGGTTGTAGGCTCATGTTCGCTGAGAGGTTTAATTGTACATTGTTGAATGGTACAGTTCAATAATCTGATTGCTTTTAGTGTTTGCATCGTAATTCATTAATTATTTAGTTTAAGGAGGTTGTAGTCCGTGGCTTCAGAATTAAAAATAAAAATAGCAGGGTATAGCGATATTGGCCCTAAAGATGAAAATCAGGATGATTTTAATTATTGTCATCCAGAGGGTGATGTATTGCGCTTTAAGGGTGTTGTTGGGGTGATTGCTGATGGCGTGAGCAGTAGTGATTATGGGGGTGAGGCTGCACGCACCAGCGTTAAAAATTTTATTGAAGATTATTACAGCACACCCGATAGCTGGACGGTTAAAAAGTCAGCACAAAAAATACTTGTGGCATTGAATTCGTGGTTGTTTCGTCAAGGGCAAGATGAAAGCAGTACGATGAAAGGGTTAGTGACGACTTTTTCATCCATCGTATTCAAATCGACACAGGCTTATCTGTTTCACATTGGTGATTCTCGCATCTATCGTTTGCGTGACGGTGAATTGGAGCAATTAACACGCGATCACATGGCAGATATGGGCGGAGGTCGCACCTATTTGAGTCGCGCTTTGGGTGTGGATAATCATCTTGAGGTGGATTGTCGTGGAATTGATCTGCGGGTTAAAGATGTTTTTCTTCTGACTACAGATGGGATTCATGATTTTGTTGACCATGATTTAATATGTAGAATCGTATCAGAAGCGACTCCTGTCGCTGAGCGGGCACAAAAAATTGTAGAAAAAGCGCTGGAAAGTGAAACACCCGATAATGTCACTGCACTCATTCTTGAAGTGGAAAGTTTGCCGGAGGAGACAGAGGAAGAAGTTTTTCAAAAATTAACAAAATTGCCATTTCCGCCTGACTTACAGCCAGGAATGATTATTGATGGTTTTAAAATTTTAAAAATTATCGCGGAGAGTGCCAGAGGGCAGGTTTATTTAGCTGAAGATACTGCAAATCAAACTAAAATCGTTTTAAAAACACCTTCAGTTAACTATGAGGATGATCCCACCTATTTGAATGGTTTTATTCAAGAGCAGTGGGTGGGCGCGCGGGTTAATCATCCCGGAGTGATGAAGCCTTATATCTCAGGGCGGCACAGAACGTGTCTCTATTTTAAAACTGAATATATTGAAGGGCAAAATCTTCAAGACTGGATCAAAGAAAATAATGCTCCGGCGTTGTCTGAAGTTCGGTCGATCGTTGAGCAGATCGTTCAGGCGTTGCGTGCTTTTCATCGTCAGGATATGGTGCATCAGGATTTGAAGCCAGATAACATCATGATTGATACTTCAGGCCAAGTAAAAATTATTGATTTTGGCTCAACCAAAGTAGCAGGAATTACAGAAATTGCTTCAGTGATTAATCCAGATCATCCGATGGGAACGCTCAACTATACTGCACCTGAATATATGAAGAATGAGCAGGGAACGAATCGGTCTGATATTTTTTCATTAGGTGTTATTGTTTATGAGATGTTAACGGGTCACTTGCCGTACAAAGAAAAAAATATTGAGAGTTTCACGCTGCGTAGTTATAGCGATATGAAATATATTCCGGCACGTAAGTGGCGCGCTGATATTCCTGTATGGGTCGATGTTGCGCTTAAAAAGGCAGTCGCTCCAAACCCTGCAGATCGTTATAGCTTGCTTTCAGAGTTTTTATACGATTTTAAAACACCTAAGAGGGGAGTTGATGGCGCTAATTTTCAGCCACTACTTCAGCGTAATCCTGTGCTCGTGTGGCAGGGTATTGCAGCGGGTTGTTTTGTACTGTGGTTAGTGACTTTGTGGTGGTTTTTGTTGATGTAGTACGTGTTATTCAGTATTGTTCAGGTGGGTTTTTTCTGCTATATTCTTGCCGTTATTTATTTTTTTGTTCTGTGGCAGGATGCTGTAATATTATCATGTTGCAAATGATAAATCGTGAGCTGGTTCTCATATTTAGCAAGCTAATCGCTACGACTTCCATTCTTGGATAAGCTCCTGGAAATAGAATAAAAAAACCTTTGTAAGGGGGAAAAATGCAAATTTTAGAAAATTCAGATGAAAAATCTTGGGGTATTCATGAAAATGGGTCTCGTAAAAAAAACCTAGGGTTAGGAAAGCCAACGCCCGTTGATCGAGAGATAATAATTAGTGAAGATAAAGTTTTATTAAGTATCACAGATGCCTTGGGTGTTATTGAGTACTGTAATGAAGACTTTGTTGAAGTTTCTGGGTATGAAGAGTATGAGTTGGCGGGTGCTCCTCATAATATAGTCAGGCATCCGGATATGCCGAGAGTTATTTTTAAACTGATGTGGGAGCGCCTTCAGAATAAACAAAATATCATTGCAATAGTAAAAAATCTAGCCAAAACAGGCCGGTATTACTGGGTCATGACAGACTTTATTGTGAAGGAAGATAAAAGTGGTCATATTGTAGGCTATAAAGCATTTAGAAAAGCTGCACCAAGAAAAGCCATTGAAACTGTCATTCCACTCTATAAGAAATTACGAGAGCTAGAAAATGTGCAAGGTATGGAGGCTGCGGAAAAATTTTTAAACGGATTTTTTGATGCTGAAGATACGACTTATGATGATTTTATAGAAAATTTAATCATCAAAAATATTGAGCCGGAGATTGTTTCAGAAGGTGAAATAGTAAGGGATGAAGTAATAAGGCCAGTAATTAAGTCTGAAAGAAAGTCATTTTTTAAACGGCTGTTTGGCAATTGATTTGGTAATATACACAGAATAACGATATGTGAGTTTTATGGTATAGGTACTTTTTCTATCAAATTTTCAATCGCGCGACGGTAGCTGATACCTTCAGCGCGTGCTGTAAAGCTGAGAGCGATGCGGTGATTGAGTATATCGTAAGCCAAGTCAATAATATCAGCTGGTTCTACAAAGTCACGATCGTGCAGATAAGCGCGTGCACGGCTGGCGTGTGCCAGTGCGAGCGTGGCTCTTGGAGATGCACCACGTTCAATCCATAGTGCAGCGTTATCACTCCATTTTTTTGGCGACCGTGTCGCATTGACCAGTGTGACAATATAGCGCTCCAGCATTTCATCAATATAAATAGCATTCACTTCACTACGTGCTTTTAAAAGCTGATCAGGTGTCAGGCTGGCTTCTATTATAATTGTTGCTGGCTCGCGTAGTTGTCGGCTGTGTTGCTGTAAAATTGTTAACTCATGATCCGCTGCGGGGTAGGTGAGTTCAAACTTCATTAGAAAACGATCAAGTTGTGCTTCAGGAAGTGGGTAAGTGCCTTCTTGTTCAATCGGGTTTTGCGTGGCCATGACCATAAAGACTGGAGATAATTCGCGGGTGGTTCCGCTGACAGTCACCTGTTGCTCTTCCATTGCTTCCAGTAGTGCAGATTGTACTTTAGGGGGCGCACGATTTATTTCATCGGCTAAAATAATTTCATTAAATATTGGCCCTTTGATAAATTGGAAGTGACCCTCTTGTGGAACAAAAATTTCACTGCCAGTGATGTCACCTGGAATCATGTCGGGTGTGAATTGGATGCGCTGGAAATGTAGATCCATGCTGTGAGCAAGGGTGCGAACCGCTGTTGTTTTAGCGAGCCCTGGTGGGCCTTCTATTAAAATATGCCCACCAGTAAGTGCAGTGATCATCAGCCGTTCCAGCAGTCTGGTCTGGCCGATGATGTGTTGTTCCAGGTGTTTTTGAAGCGCCGTAAAATGCTTTTTCATTTGAGAATTTTATTCGCCTAATGCGGCAAGCTGATCTGCTTGGTATTCATTGACTAATGGGTCAATGACCTGATTTAAATTGCCTGAAATAATTTCATCCAGCTTATAGAGTGTTAGGTTGATTCGATGGTCAGTGATGCGGCCTTGTGGGAAATTGTAAGTACGAATTCGCTCAGAGCGATCACCACTGCCCACTAAGTTGCGGCGAGTTTCCGCTTGTTCGGCATCAAGTTTTTCTTGCTGTGCAGATAGTAGCCTGGCTGAGAGCAGAGACATGGCACGAGCACGATTTTTGTGTTGTGAGCGTTCGTCCTGGCACTCGACAACAGTGCCTGTCGGTAGGTGTGTTAAGCGGATCGCCGAGTCTGTTTTATTGACATGTTGACCACCTGCACCTGAAGCTCTAAAGGTGTCTACACGTAGATCGGCTGGGTTGATCGTAATTTCATCAAGCTCATCTGCTTCGGGCATCACTGCGACGGTGCAGGCTGAGGTGTGGACTCGACCTTGTGACTCTGTGCTAGGGACGCGTTGTACTCGATGTGCACCCGATTCAAATTTAAGTCGTGAGTATGCGCCTGCTCCGATGATGCGTGAAATGATCTCTTTGTAACCACCGTGCTCGCCTTCGCTGCAACTGATAATCTCAAGTTGCCATTTTTGTGTTTCAGTATATCGACTGTACATGCGGAACAGGTCGCCTGCAAAAAGAGCCGCTTCATCACCGCCGGTACCGGCGCGAATTTCCAGAAAAATATTGCTATTATCGTGTGGGTCTTTGGGTAGCAGCATTTTTTGTAGATCAAGCGACAAAGTTTCTTGCAACTCTTTAGCTAGTTTGAGTTCATCAGAGGCCATTTTACGCATCTCAGCATCATCGTCGGTGAGCATCTCTGTGGCGGCATCAATATCTTCACTGGCTGATTGGTATTTTAGAAAGCAGTTAACTGTGGGTGTAATTTGCGCATGCTCTTGTGATAGTGCACGAAACTTGTTTTGATCTGCAATCGTCTCTGGGTCAGAAAGCAGGGCGTTGATTTCGTCCAGACGATCGACAAGAGTATCCAGCTTTTCAGTGATTGAGGATTTTAGGGGCATTAGATGTCCTGTTCTTTGATGTCTAGCAGTTCCCGTGCGGCTTGCAGTAGTTCAGGGCGGCCATCAAAACCGGCTTGGCGCATTGATGTGCTGGCAGGGTGAATAAGTTTGTTAGTCAGGGTGCGCAAGCTGTTTTGTAATACTTTTTCAGGATTTTCCCCTTTTTGTATTAGGCGCAGCGCTTTTGCTAATTCGATCTCTTTGAGCTGATCGGCTGACTCTCGGTAGGAACGTATTGTTGCGACTGCATCCAGTGAGCGCAGCCAACCCATAAAGTGGCTCACTTCAGTGGCGATAATTTCTTCGGCTTGTTTTGCGGCTTCCTGGCGTGATTTTAACCCTTCTTCGATAATGTCTTGAAGGTCATCAACTGTATATAAGTAAACGTCATCCAGCTTCCCGACTTCAGGCTCGATATCACGTGGCACGGCGATATCGACCATTAATATGGGGCGATGCTTTCGAACCTTGATTGCACGTTCAACCGCTCCTTTACCTAAAATTGGAAGTTGGCTGGCGGTGGATGAAATTACGATATCTGCTTCAGCAAGGTGCGCTGGAATTTCAGCCAATGTGATAGCATAACCATTAAATTGTTCGGCTAAATTACGTGCACGCTCGACCGTTCGGTTGGCAACAATGATTCTGCCAATGCCGTTTTCATTTAAATGGCGTGCTGTAAGTTCAATTGTTTCACCCGCACCAATCAATAGTGCGGTATGCTTTTCAAATCCGGAGAATATCTGTTTGGCCAGATTAACGGCGGCAAAGGCAACAGACACAGGGCTGGAGCCGATGGCAGTATCACTGCGTACCTGTTTTGCAACAGAGAAGGTGTGTTGGAATAGTCGTCCGAGCAGTGTTCCAATTGAGCCACTTTGAACTGCGGTTGTATAGGCTGCTTTCACTTGTCCTAATATCTGTGGTTCACCCAAGACAAGTGAATCCAGGCCGCAACTGACGCGTAGCAAATGTTGCACAGCATATTGGTTCGGGTGTGTGTATAGATGCGGCGCTATCTCGTCAGGTTTGATATTATGGTAATGACTGAACCAGTCGATAATAATATCTGTCTTAGCGGAATCGTAACAACAAACAATTTCCGTGCGGTTGCAGGTGGAGACAATAACGGCTTCACTGATTTCGGAGTGAGTTGTCAATTCCCGTAAAGCTGAGGGCACATGTTCGGGAGGGAATGCCACCCGTTCTCGAATGTCAACAGGGGCTGTTTTGTGATTAACGCCAAGGGCAAGTAAAGGCACAACTCATAACCTTGAATCAGTGATTAAATGGGGCTTTACCTAAATGAATAAAGCAATAAATTCTGAGCAGTATAGCAGAGGTTGATTGACGAAGTAATGCTGTAAAGTGAAAACCATGAACTAGGGTTAATGGGGATGGGAATGAAAGTTTGTAGTCAGTTTTTTTTAGTTTTTACTCTGCTTTTGATGCTGGGTTGTGTGTCTACGCCTCATCGTGGGGATGAAAAGTCAGTCGTTCTTTTGGATGCACATGCATCGCAAAGTGATGTGGTGCCGACACGATACGAAAAACAGATTTATCAAGTGTTGTTAGCGGAAACAGCCTATCAGCGAGGGCAATTTCAACAGGCTGTTGATGGGTATCTTTCGGCTGCATTGGGGAGTCGCGATCCCGCGCTGGTAGAGCGTGCGTGTTATATGGCACTCAATGCGGATCGGCAAGACGCAGGTTTGCAAATGGCTCAATATTGGGTGAGCCTTGAACCTGAGAGCGTGAAGGCTCGATATTTTTTAGCGCTATTTTACATGCGAAAGGGGCAGCTCAAGTTGGTGCAAGAGCAGCTTGAGCAGACTTTATCTATAGATGTTGATGGCAATGCGCTCGGTTTTTTTGGTGTGGCCGAAATTTTGGGAGAGTTAGGAGGGCACGATGCCCTGTTTGTCATGCAGAAAGTGGTGGCTGACTACCCTGATAATGTTAATGCCTTGGTGGCGTTAAGTCAGTTGGCACTAAGGGTCGGCGAGTTTGATGAAGCGCTGTCTTCGGTAACTTATGCACGGAGTTTGATGCCTGATAGAGTTGATGCTTTACTATTGCAAATTCAGATATTACAGGCTCGTGGTGATGGTGGTATTGCTATTGACCATTTGGCGCATGCAATTGATCAACATCCAGCTGATGTGACGTTACGTCAATGGTATGCACAGTTACTGGAGGCTTCAGGGCGCGAGGAGGAGGCCTTTGTCCAGTTTAAAATAGTTGAATCACAATCGCCGATGGATGGTGATGCCATTTTTTCTCTAGGGGTGTTGGCATTTAATGATTCCCGCTGGGCATTGGCTCAAACTTATATGCAGCGATTGCTGGATATAGGGGGGTTCAATAATGAAGCAAACTACTATTTAGGTTGGCTTGCAGAGCTTGAAGGTACATATGCGGAAGCAATTGAATTTTATTCTTCAGTTAATTTGGAAGGTGCTTATTTTGATGCGCAAATTCGTTTGGCTTATAACACAGCCAAGCTTGGAGACTTGAATGTTGCAAGAGGTTATCTTGAATCAATAGAGCCTGAGGGTGTTGTCGAGGTCGAGCGTGTTTTTATTGCTCAGGGAGAGTTGTTGCGTGATGCCCGGCAATTTGAAGAGGCGATTGAGGTGTATAGTCGGGGGCTCCAGAAGTTACCTGGTAATCATGAGCTACTGTATGCCCGCGCAATGGTGGCGGAAGCGATTGGACATAACGAGCAGATGAAGCAGGATTTGGAGGCAATAATTGCTTCCGATCCAAAAAGTACAAATGCATTGAATGCGCTGGGTTATGCTTTGGTGGAGCACGGTGGAGATATTGATAAAGCGGAAGGATATTTGTTACGGGCTTTAGCGCTGGATCCGCAAAGTTATTATATTATTGATAGTGTGGGGTGGTTATATTATCGTCGAGGTGAATATGCCAAGGCTATTGAGTATTTGAATCGTGCCTACAATTTAGGAAAAGATGCTGAGGTCGCGGCACACTTAGGTGAAGTGTTATGGGTGATCGGTGATTATGAAGGGGCAAAAGATATTTGGGATCGGGCACTAAAAGATGCACCTGGACATAAAGCTTTATTAGGAGTTGTTGAGCGCTTTTCTGCGCAATAATTTTGTTTTGAATATTCTATTTTTGTTTGTCGTACTTTTCTTGGGTGGTTGCACTGTTATGCCGCCTGCGCCGCATTTAGATGTTGATAATGAGTCTCTTGGCTTGATGCATCAAAAGCAATTGGCATTGCTGGGATTGTGGGAATTTAATGGGCGTATTGCAATAAAAGGTGGAAAGCAAAATGGGAGTGCTTCCTTGTTATGGCATCAGCATCAAAACAGATTTGATCTGCGCTTATCAGGGCCACTGGGTCGGCAAGTGATGCACGCTTGGGGAGATGAGCAAGGAGTCTCTGTTGACCTGCCAAAACAAAAAACAATTCAGGTAAAAAATATTGGTGAGTTGATTGCTCAGGGTATAGGGTGGCAAATACCAGTCGATCATTTTCGCTATTGGGTGAAAGGTGCCTTTGCTCCCGGGGGCGATGCTAGCTACCAAATGGATGAAAAGGGGCGTTTGAAAAGTCTTAAACAGGGGGGGTGGGATATCGTATTCAAGCGTTATTCGACTGTGAATCATGTTGATCTTCCCAGTAAAATATACTTGAGCCGCAAGCCTTATGAAGTACGTATGGTGATCAATCGCTGGAAGATTAATTAATGAATCACACGCCCGAGTCTTGGCCAGCTCCTGCTAAAATCAATCTTTTTTTGCATATTACGGGCCGCCGGGAAGATGGCTACCATCTACTTCAAACAGTTTTTCAGTTTATTGATTATTGTGACTTGATTCATTTTGATATAACAAAAAATGGTGAGATTCGTTGTATTACACCGTTGCCCGGAGTATCGGCAGAGAATAACCTGATGGTTCGTGCTGCGCGTTTATTAAAAGCGAAAGCCGAGTGTGATCATTGTGGCGTGAATATCAGTATTGATAAAAAATTACCCATAGGGGGTGGTTTGGGGGGGGGGAGCTCTGATGCCGCGACGACTTTAATCGCACTCAACTACTTGTGGGGCTTGGGTTTACCAAAAGATGAGCTTGCTACGTTAGGTTTGCAGTTGGGGGCAGATGTTCCAGTGTTTGTGCATGGCGCAGCCGCGTGGGCTGAAGGGGTTGGGGAAAACCTTCAGCCGATCGAATTGGCTGAACCTTGGTTCCTTGTTGTGGCGCCTGATTGTCAAATTTCGACAGCTGAAATTTTTTCATCTTCGCAATTGACAAGAGATTCAAATCCGATCACAATGCGGCACTTCTTCGCTGGTGAAGGGGTAAATGTGTGTGAAACGGTTGTTTTCGAGCGTTACCCTGAAGTTGCTGTTGCACTGGATTGGTTGAATCAGTTTTCAAACGCTCGTATGAGTGGAACCGGTGCCTGCATATTTGCAGCGTTTAATAGTGAAAATGAAGCTTGTCGCGTATTAAATCTGCTCCCTGATAAATGGAAAGGGTTTGTGGGAAGAGGGAGAAATAAATCTCCGTTGATAGAGGCTATAAATGGGAACTATTCAGGGGTGAGCTGATGTAGTTACATCATATGGATAGCTTCAAAGTTATTGGGGTATCGCCAAGCGGTAAGGCACAAGGTTTTGATCCTTGCATTCCCAGGTTCGAATCCTGGTACCCCAGCCAGTTTTCAGGGCACCTTTAAATCGGTGCCCTTTTTTGTTTTATATTGAATTTTAGTTTAGAACTTATGCCCTCAGGCCACGTTATGTTGATACCCGATATGAGCGCCCAAATGCTTTGTCAGCTTTCTGGAGCGGGCGATGTCTGAAAATAATATGATGGTTTTTTCTGGTAATGCTGTGCCAGAACTGGCAAGTGATATTGCTGATTATCTTGGTATTCCCTTGGGCCTGGCTTCTATTGAACGCTTCAGTGATGGTGAAATCAAAGCGGAACTTTTGGAAAATGTCAGGGGGCGGGACGTATTTGTCGTACAATCCACTTGTGCGCCGACCAATGATAATCTGATGGAATTGATGGTCATGGTTGATGCGTTGCGTCGCGCTTCAGCAAGGCGTATTACTGCGGTTACCCCTTACATGGGCTATTCGCGTCAGGATCGTCGCCCTCGTTCTGTGCGAGTTCCAATTTCAGCTAAAGTTGTTGCGAATATGTTGGTGGGAGTCGGGGTTGATCGAGTATTAACCATTGATCTGCACTCTGATCAAATACAGGGGTTTTATGATATCCCTGTTGATAATATCTACGCATCGCCTATATTGGTGGGCGATATTTGGCGTGAAAAGGGCTCTGCGTTGATGATTGTTTCACCTGATGTGGGCGGCGTTGTGCGTGCACGTGCTGTGGCAAAGCTGGTGGATGATGCTGACTTGGCAATCATTGATAAGCGTCGCCCTCGTAGCAATGAAGCCAAAATAATGAATATTATTGGTGATGTGAAAGGTCGGGTCTGTATATTAATTGATGATTTGGTTGATACCGCAGGTACGTTATGCTTGGCGGCTGATGCGCTGAAATCTGAAGGCGCTGCAAAGGTGAAAGCATATTGTACTCACCCTGTATTATCTGGGTCGGCAGTGGATAACATCAGTCGCTCTCAATTGGATGAGCTGGTTGTGTGTGACACTATTCCATTAAGTGCTGAGGCGGCAGCTTGTGGCAAAATTCGTCAATTGAGTATTGCCGCCATGTTGGCTGAAGCCATTCGCCGAATCAGTGCGGAAGAGTCGGTCAGTTCACTCTATTTGGATTAAGATCGTTATATTTTTGGAGATAAAGTAATGAGCGAAAATTTTGTACTTAACGCTGAGCTTCGTGAAGGTACAGGGACTGGAACCGCTAGACGTTTGCGTCATGCCGGTGCATTCCCCGGTGTAGTTTACGGTGCGGGTCAGGAGCCTGTCTCGCTTACCTTTGATCATGATAAAGTTTGGCATATGTCTAACGAAGAGACTTTTTACTCTAATGTCATCGCGCTTGATGTGGATGGGAAAAAAGAAAAAGTTGTAGTGAAAGCATTGCAGCGCCATCCTTTTAAACAGGTTTTACTGCATATGGACTTGCTACGCATTGATACAAAGAAAAAACTGCATATGCATATACCTTTACACTTGTTGAATGAAGAAAGCGCTATTGGTGTTAAAGCGGGTGGCACGGTTTCTCGTTTATCTGTTGACGTTGAAGTGACTTGCTTACCTAAGAATTTGCCTGAGTATTTAGAGTTGGATATTGCAGATCTTGACATTGACTCATCACTGCATCTGTCTGATATCAAATTGCCAAAGGGTGTCGAATTGACTGAACTGGTACGTGGTGAGAGCCATGATCAGTCCGTTGTAGCGATTCATAAAGCGCGTGGTGTATTAAACGACGAAGAAGATGAAACACCGGCAGAACCTGCGGCAGAGTCTGATGATTCTGACAGCGAAGAAAAGAAGTAAATACACTGTTTTGTGTGACGGCGGGCAACTGAAAAGTTTCCCGCCGTTTTCTTTTGTGTATAAATTTTGGGTTTATTTTGGATATTGACCTGATTGTCGGGCTTGGAAATCCGGGCTCAGACTATGAAAAAACGCGCCACAACATTGGTTTTTGGTGTGTTGATGCACTGGCGCACTTACATTACGTCGACTTTAAGTCTGAAAAAAAATTCTTCGGCTCTGTGTGTAAAATTTCTGTGGGTGGTCGTACCATCTGGCTGCTTAAGCCTGCAACATTTATGAATCGAAGTGGCCAGTCAGTTTTGGCGCTCTCCTGCTTTTATAAAATCCCTTTAGAGCGTATTTTAGTTGTGCATGATGAGCTGGATCTGCCGCCAGGAGAGGTTCGTTTGAAAAAAGGGGGCGGTCATGGCGGTCATAATGGTCTGCGAGATATTGCGGCGGCTTTTAGTTCGAAAGAATTTTTACGGATACGAATGGGGATTGGTCATCCTGGGCGTAAAGAACAAGTGACCAATTATGTGCTGGGTCGTCCAAACACACAAGATCAACAAATATTTGATGAAGCAATTTTTTATGCTTGTGATATATTGCCTCTGTTGATAAAAGATGGCTTGCAAAAAGCGATGAATCAGTTGCATAAACCAAAACTAAAATAGGCTTCAATGGGGGAATTATGGGGTTTAAATGTGGGATAGTGGGTTTGCCAAATGTGGGTAAATCGACCCTGTTTAATGCATTAACTCAAGCGGGAATTCAAGCAGAAAACTACCCTTTCTGTACCATTGAGCCTAATTTGGGCGTGGTACCAATGCCTGATTCACGTATGGATGCATTGGCGGGCATTGTAAAACCCGAGCGTGTGTTACCTGCGACAATGGAATTTGTTGATATTGCGGGTTTGGTGGCTGGTGCTTCTAAAGGCGAAGGTCTGGGTAATAAATTTTTAGCAAATATTCGTGAAACTCAAGCAATCGCTCATGTAGTTCGTTGCTTTGAAGATGATGATGTAATTCATGTCTCGGGGAAAGTCTCACCCTTAGATGATATTGAAGTGATCAATACCGAGCTTGCGTTAGCCGATCTTGAGTCAATTAGTAAAGTTTTGGTGCGTGCTCAAAAGAACTCAAAAAGTGGTGATAAACAAGCGTTGGCTCTGAAAGCGCTTTTTGAAAAAGTACAGGCTCACTTGGATGAAGGTAAATTTGTACGCACGATGGAGCTGGAAGAAGGTGAGTGGTTAATTCTCGCGGAGTACCAGTTATTGACGACAAAGCCAACAATGTATATTGCAAATGTTGCAGAGGATGGTTTTGACAACAATCCTTATCTAGAGCTGGTTCAAACATTAGCGAGAGAAGAGGGTTCCGTTGTTGTTCCTATTTGTGCTTCAATTGAGTCAGAAATTGTTGAGCTGAATGACGAGGAAAAAGAAGAGTTTCTGGTCGATCTAGGCTTGAGTGAACCTGGCTTGAATCGTGTGATTCGTGCAGGGCATGGTTTACTCGGTTTGCAAACTTATTTCACAGCGGGTCCCAAAGAAGTGCGTGCGTGGACAGTGAGAGTTGGCGCAACGGCACCGCAGGGTGCGGGTGTTATTCATACTGATTTTGAAAAAGGCTTTATCCGTGCAGAAGTCATTGCTTTTGATGATTATATCGCAGGCCAAGGTGAAGCGGGTGCAAAAGAGGCCGGAAAATGGCGTCTGGAAGGTAAGGAGTACATCATTCAGGATGGCGATGTGATGCACTTTCGATTTAATGTATAAAACTTGAAGTACAGGGCTTGCATTTTACCCTGAACATCCTGTATCTTCTCGCTTCTTCGTGGCTATGTAGCTCAGCTGGTTAGAGCACATCACTCATAATGATGGGGTCCCAAGTTCGAATCTCGGCATAGCCACCATTTCTTTCGATCCCCATCTACTGATACACTCCGGTTTTTATCTTTTTCGGGTCGCACTGAATAATGAAAACTCTCTGCTTGTTAATGCTCTCTTCGCTGCTGATTTCTTGTAGCTTTTTGGATCGACCCAAACTACTTGAGCCTCGCCAATTAACGCTTATTTATTCAGGCAATCTTGATGGCGAGCTTGAGCCGTGTGGTTGCAGTCTCGAAGGGGATTTCGGTGGAATATTGCGTCGAGCAACGGTGCTGGATCAATTTCGTAAAGAGAATAAAGAGCTTGTGGTTATTTCAGCGGGTGGTTTACTGAGTAATCGTCCTGCAGAGCATGATAAATTAACTGCGGAGTATATTCTTAAAGGTTTTAGTCAGCTAAATTATGATGCCATAGGATTTCAATGGCAGGACTTAGCTTACGGCAAAGAATTTTTGACGGTTAATTTGCCATGGGTGGTGAGTAACTGGCAGGGTAAGTTTTTTTCATCGGTACAAAAAATTCAGCGTAAATCAGCTACGCTCAGCTTTTTTTCATGGCTGGATCCCAAACAATCCCCCTTTCAAAGTATGAGCGATCAGCAGGAAGTCGTTAATGATTCTATAGTTTTATTGGAGCAAAAACTAAAGCAGGCTAAAAAGTTAAAAGAGACAACGATCGTTACGACTACATTGACTTTAGATGCAGCGAAATTGCAGTTGCCTATGCAGTGGATTGATATTTTGATTGCTCAAGCGGCCTATGAAGAGTATGGAGAGCCTCGTTGGGCAGGGAGCACGTTGATTTTAACTCCAGGTTCGAGAGGGATGCGCTTGGGGCGTTTGAAAGTTATATTCGGAGCTGAGGGAAATATTGCTGAATTTTCACATGATGTGATTGCAATGCCACAAACAGTTGAAGATGCAACGAGATTGAGTGGTTGGTATTCCGAATATAATCAAAAAATTGAAAAAAACTACCAAAAAGAGGTTGAAGTCAGCCAAGCTCAGCAACAGGGTGAGAGTCCTTATGTCGGTGCCAAGGTATGTAAGACATGCCATCAGTCTGCGTATGATTTCTGGAAAAAGAGTCGGCATTCGAAAGCATATCGTAGTCTATCCAATGTTAACAAATCATTTGATCCGGCATGTATCAGTTGCCATGTTGTGGGTTATCGCAAATCGGGCGGTTTTATTGCCAGTCATCTGACAAAGAATTTAAAAAATGTCCAGTGCGAATCTTGTCATGGTGCGGGTGCGGCACATGCCAAGTCGCAAGGTGTAACTCCGCTTGAAAATAGTCGTTGGTCAAAAGAAGAGGTATGTGCTCAATGTCATATTCAAAAACATAGCCCATCTTTTCAATTGAGTGACTATTGGATAAAGGTTAAGCATTAATAAATAAGCGAAAAATATGTGCTTAATAACTTGAAATTAGAGCGTATTAAATGTATACCATGCAGTGGTTCTTGCCTTTCAAATATTTTTATATTTCACTTCGGCATGCAGATTTGTGATTGATGTCACAAGGTAAGGGTTATCTCTGCCTCAGTAAGTTGACTTGAAAAGTGAGAAGATTGAGTTTGAAGTCAGGACATATTTTAGAAATGAGGCATTTTAATGTTGAGTCAAGTGATTAGATCGACCCCAAAGCTATTTTCTATTATCGCACTATCAACAACACTTGCTGCTTGTGATGCAGAAATACTTGAGATGGCGAATGCTTTTTCAGGTGAACTTCATGCCGCTCTTGCGAACAATGATAGAAATCTGGAGTTGAGCGGTGCAGTGGGTGATGCTCCTGTGATTGAAGCTGAAATCATAATAAAAGATGCGCTGGGTGAGACGATTGTTTCAACCGTGAGTAACAACAACGCTCATTACACAGCTAATATTCCCGGCGGAACCTCCTACCCTCTGACAGTACATGTCAATGGCGGAACAGATACCGTGACGAATCAAACCCCAGGGTTTGAAATGGTTTCAATCGTTGAAAACGCATCTCAAACAACCGCTAATATCAATTCATTCACTACACTGATTACCAAGAGTGCTGAAGTTATGGGGGGCGGGTTAAATTTACGTAATATCAAATTGGCCAAATTACAGATTACTAATTCAGTGAACTTTGGGTTGGATACGGCTGTTATGCCTGATGTTGTAACATCAGAGCTGACTGAAACTAATGTGGCCTCCTATGTAAAATCCAGTGTCGCCATGGGTGAATGGTTGCGTCGCACACACGCCACATTATCGGCAGAAGGGGAGCGTTGGACGAAAGATCGTCTGGTCTCGGTATTGTCCGCTGATTTAGCAGATGGAGTGCTTGATGGTCGTCAGGGAGAGAGAGCTTCTGATGAAATTGCAGCCGCCACAGCTAATGTGCTTTCAGCTCAGGTGTTGATTGAAACACTCAGTCAAACACTTAAAGTTGCCAGTGTTGATGTCATGGCTTCGTCGCTGTAAATAAAGGGGAAAATTATGTTAAGAAATATTGCTGCCATTTCGTTATTGCTCTTTAGCACGGCTCTATACGCCGAAACTCTGGATGAAGCCATTAAACGCTTTGTGCCTACTGCGACCGATACTATTGCCGATGTTGCGCCTACTATTGAAGTATTAATACAGGCTAAAGCTGCGGTAAAAGCAGCACTACTTGTCGACCCAAATAATGAAGAGATTAAAAAAATAGCTGAATTACTTGAAACTCTGGTTGCAGGTGAAATGATATCAGAAGAAGATCGTGAGGAACTTATCAGTCAATTGGCTGCTTTTGCTACAGCCAACAGCGCTGTTTACAATAGCTCAGAACAACATCGACTGATCAATGATGCGATACGAGCAGCCGTCGCCACCTTACCTATCAAAATGGAACTCATGGCATATCCAGTAGAAATTAAGTCTGGGGGATATAGTAATTTGATGTGGGTTTCAACTCAAAAAAATTGTCAAGTTGCTGGTCTGGCCGTAGTTGCAGCGGGTAATATGCGTGTAGGACCGCTAAACAGTGACACTCAATTTAGTTTGGTGTGTGATAATGGAAGAGGGCAAACAAGCCAAAAAACGGTTTCCATTAAAGTCAGAGCGCCTCAGGCGGTTGTGACAGAGCGTCCTGCGACATCACTGAACCCCTCTAAGTCTCAAAAGTCATCGCAAGCTATGTACCCAGTGGGTGTTTTGAACGTTGTTTCAGCGACAGCTTCTGGATTTCAAAAGCTCAGCAATGGAGAGTCTTATCGTGCGTCAAATGTGATAGATGGTAGTTTGAATAAAAATTCCCGCTGGAGCCAAAAAGGTATTTCATCTAATGTAAATGATTTTGAATGGATTAAACTTGACCTTGGAGCAGAGCGGAAAATAAATGCTCTGCGCATCGCTTTTTTTAAATATGATCAAGGTCGTATATATGACTATGACATTTCTATATCAAAAGATAATAAAAAGTGGAAACGAGTCGTTCGGAGCGCTCAATCATCAGCAACTCAATGGACAAGCAAATCATTCAATTCTGAGATTGGTCGATACGTCAAAGTGACCTTGAATTCAGCCAGTGATAATACGGGTTGGGCAAATATTTTCGAAATAGAAGTATTGAACCGAGATGGCATGGTGGCTTCTAAAAAAGTTAATCTCAAATGGAAGCCCAGTCAAGGTGGTGTAGAAGGCTATAAGGTCTATTTTGGAACGACTCAAGAAAATACAGCTAAAACCAGAATTAGGGTGCTGAAAAATAACAGTCAAGGGTTTAACAAATCAGCACCTTCAGTCACTCTTGATTCAGTGAAAGATCTTGGGCTGAGAGAAGGTGATCAAGCATGCTTTAGCCTGAGAGCGATCAATAGTACAAGCCAGTCCGGTATGTCAAAACCTGTTTGCGGGATTTTATGATGTAGAAGTTATTTTGTACGCGTTACTTAATTTAAAGCCACTGTTATTTACAGTGGCTTTTTTTATGTATGGTCTGGACAAATGACTGTTCATGATTCATATTTCAGACAATTTTGATAACTGTACTAAAAAACGCCATAATCCAACTGCGTTTTTTAGAGTAATTGTTGAGTGTAAATATGTTGAGGGGTTTTTAAATGTCAGAGTCGTGGGGTAACGATAAAAAAAACAGTGGTGAAAGTTGGGGGGTGCCTGAAGGGCTTGACCCTATGAAAGTGATGCAGGTAGCTTCAGGCTACTGGCAGTCATGTGTTTTACATGCCGCAAATCGTCTTGATATTTTTAATCTGCTGGATAATGGGCCAAAAGATCTGGATACGCTCCAAAAAGAAACCGATTCAGATCGTCGTTGTTTAGGGGCATTATTGAGTGCTTTGGTTTCGATTGACTTTCTGGATCGTGATGGTGATGTCTTTAAAAATAACGAATTTAGTCAGACTTTTTTAGCCAGTTCAAGCAAGTTCTACCAAGGCGGTATCGTCTATATGTTCGAAAACTGGTATGAGGCTTGGGGTGGCCTCTATGATACCGTCAAAAGCGGCAAGCCTTCTGCATTGATGCATCAGACCTATAGTGACAAAGAGACCCGTGACTATATGATGGGGATGCATAATCGAGCTTTATCACAGTCTGATGTTCTAACAAATATGGTTGATCTGACGGGCAAGAAAAAATTGATGGATGTTGGCTGTGGCCCATCCACTTTTTCAATCATGTTTTGTAAACGTTATGATGGCCTGAACGCTGTTGCAATGGATCGAGCACAAAACCTGAAAATTGCACAAAAAATTGTAGATCAATATGAGATGCAAGATCGTGTTCAATTACTGCCAGGCGACTACAACAGTGATTCTTTAGGTGAAGGCAACGATGCAATGCTGCTCTCTTCAATGACCAATCAGGAGTCCCCCGAAAATGTAAAAAATCTGCTCAAAAAATGTTATGACTCAATGAACAATGATGGTGTTATGATGATTCAGGAGCAGCTTTTGAATGCAGAAAAAAATGGCCCAGAACTTGCCGCATTGATTGGTGTAAACCAGGTTATCAATACAGTCGGTGGCTCTTCATATTCAACAACAGAGATGATGGATATTATGAGTAAGGTTGGGTTTGTTAATATTGATTCAAGACAAATGGCTCCGCCCAGCCCATTTATTCTATTGACGGGTTATAAAAGATAATTAACACCAGTAAGTAGTACTGTTATTTTTGGAGTATTTTCGAAAACATATGGAGATCATATGGAATGCAAATAAATCACAATAGTTTAAGGAAAAAAACTGCATGTGTGATTGTCTTGTTCAGTCTGCTTTGTGTTGCAGTGGTTGGTATTGCTCAGGCAAAAAAGGAGGATTTACCCCCTCCTTTGACCTCACTGGCAAAAGATGGGATTCATGACCCTGAAAATCCAGCAATCGGCACACTGCAGAACCCAGATGAATCACTAAAAAGTTTTCCTAAAGATTCTCGGGGTGAAGTGAATTGGGTGAAAGCTTTAGAGGAGGGCTTGATTGACCCTCGTAGTAGTTTAAATAACAGTGAGAGTGAAGCGCTGACTGTGCTCGATATGGATGTGATTATGGAGCAGACTGCTGGTATGCCTCATGTACTTTTTCCACATAAGGCTCATACGGAGTGGCTTTCATGTGATAATTGTCATGATAAAATATTTATACCCAAAAAAAATGCCAATCCGGTAACGATGGATAAAATATTTCAGGGGGAGTTCTGTGGCCGTTGTCATGATCGGGTCTCATTTAGTTTGTGGGTCTGCAATCGCTGTCACAATGTATTGCATAAAAAATCACCCGAAAAAGCATGGTGGAAGTGAGATTTTGATCATTGTAGGGGTATAATCATCAATACCAGATTGCAAAATGTGCTTCATATATAAAATATGTGTGAAGCGATGTCGCCTGTTTTAGAGTATTTTAAGGTAATATTATGAGTTCAAAAGAAAATTTACAGATTGTGCGTTTATCTCCATTAGCTGAAGACTTGACTGATGAGCAATGCAGAGTATTGGCTGATATCGTAGAAGTGCGCCAGTTAAAAGATGATGAAAGTTTGATTCGAGAAGGTGAAAAAGATAACTCCCTGCATGTTGTTATCAAAGGTAAGTTAGCGGTTACCAAAAATAGCTCAGGAGATGAAAAGCTTACACTGCATATACTTAAAGTGGGTGACTTGGCTGGAGCAATGGGATTTGTTGATGGCGCAGAGCACTCAGCATCACTTGTTTCGCTTGGTGAGTCTGAAGTATTCAGTCTGGATCGCTCAAAGCTCGAAGCTCTTCTGGATAGTAATGGTACTTTGGTTTATCAGGTGATGCGCGCGATTGTACGATCAGTACATACTATTTTACGCCGTATGAACACGCAGCATGTAGAGCTTAATAACTATATTAACCGTCAACATGGCCGTTTCTGATTCTAATAGTTTATTTTCATGAAGGTTATTTCTCGGCGTAAGCCAATCGAGAGCGCCCATGCTTTACCTGATGGTATTCATCCAGTTTTGGCACGGGTTTATGCGTCACGTGATCTTGAGTCATCACAGGCTTTAGAGAATAAACTGAAGCTGTTATTACCTTTTGATTCGTTAAAAGGTATAGAGGCCGCTGTCACTTTATTGCAGCAGGCGTTACAGGCTCAGTGGCGTATTCTGGTTGTTGCTGATTTTGATACTGATGGCGCTACGAGTTGCGCTGTTGCCGTACGTGCTTTACGTATGTTGGGATTCCAGCATGTGAATTATGTTGTTCCCAGGCGCTTTGACACGGGTTATGGATTAACACCCGAATTAATCAGCGCCGATGGTATACCGCCCACTGATCTCATTATTACTGTAGACAATGGAATCAGCAGTATTTCTGGTACTTCATTTGCCAAGGGTAAAGGGATAAGAGTCTTAATTACTGATCACCATATTCAAGGTGATACGCTGCCTGATGCTGATGCTATAGTTAATCCCAATCAAATTGGGGATGAGTTTCCAAGTAAAAATTTGGCGGGTGTTGGGGTTATTTTTTATGTGATGCTCGCTTTTCGTTCACACCTTCGTCATCAAGGTTGGTTTAAAAAACAAAATATTACAGCGCCTAACCTGGGGCAGTTACTGGATCTAGTCGCACTTGGAACAGTCGCCGATATGGTGTCGCTTGACCATAATAATCGCATATTGGTTGCTCAAGGGTTAGCCAGAATGCGCAGTGGTACAGGCTCGGCGGGGATCTATGCATTACTTGAAGTGAGTGGCCGCCGTTTTGAGCAGGTGGTAGCCTCTGATATGGGCTATGCTGTTGCTCCCAGACTGAATGCAGCTGGACGTTTGAATGATATGTCGCTGGGCATTGAGTGCCTGCTTTGCGATCAAGCGGATGAAGCGAATGAAATAGCTGGTCGTCTAAATACAATGAATTTGGAACGGCGCAAAATCGAAGCTGAAATGCGCATTGATGCATTGCGTGATCTGGATGACTTACAGCTCAATGACGAAAGCAATGAGCTGCCCTTCGGTATTGCCTTGTACAATAAAAAATGGCACCAAGGCATTGTTGGTGTGATCGCATCGCGTATTAAGGAGCTGCATCATCGTCCTGTTATTGTTTTTGCACCGGGTCAACCTGGTGAGATCAAAGGCTCTGCTCGCTCTATATCAGGGTTGCAAGTTCGAGATGTGATTGCTCACATTGATGCAGCTCATCCCGGTTTAATTAAAAAGTTCGGTGGACATGCAATGGCGGCAGGTCTGACGATGGATGCTGATGGATTTGAGCTGTTCCGTGATGAATTTGATTACCAAGTGCGCAGACAGCTAAAAGGTGAAGACCTTAAAAGCATCATCTGGAGTGATGGCGAATTGCAGGAGTATGATATGGATATGCAGTTAGCTGAAACTCTACGCAGTGCCAGCCCATGGGGGCAAGGATTTCCCGAGCCGGTGTTTGATGGCGTATTTCAATTAGTGAGCCGGCGAGTTGTGGGTGAAAAGCATTTGAAGCTTCTGCTTAAAGTGCCAGGAGCCAATGAAAAGTTACTAGATGCCATTGCTTTTAATACGGATGATAGCGTATTGCCTGTGGGTGCTACCGAGGCACGTTTAGCATATCGTTTGGATATCAACCGATTTCGTGGTCAAACAAGTATTCAGATGGTGGCTCTGCATATTGAAGCCATCGTGAATTAAAGATAGTTATTTTTATAAATTTACAGTTTGAGGATTGCTTGATGTTGTTATATGTTATTAAGCGAGGATGCATCGTTTTTTTTATAGGATTATTAAGTGCCTGTGGTTCTGGGTCAACAGATCCCGACCCGCAGCCAACCAATGAAAAAGTGATTGTTTCAGCCGCTGCGCCTGAAATGCTAAAAACAGAAGCTCAATCGGGTATTAATTTACTGAGCTGGAGTGCACAGCCCGATGTGACTTACACACTTTATCATCGCTTAATTAGTGAGCCTTCATCTTCCTGGCTGGAAGTCGAATCGGGTTTGACAGCAATCACTTATGAACATTCACTTGTAAACTCTCATCTTTATGAATATGCCGTGAGTGCAGTTAATAGTGGCGGAGAAAGTCCAAAGCAATTCGAAACGACAGTTATCCCCCAGCTAAAGATTAATAGTTTATCTAAACCTGAAGGTGACGAAGGCGTTACAACCCCTTTTGAATTTGATGTCACGTTGAATCGAGCTGCAATGCAAGCAATCACAGTCAGTTATAAAACTGTAATGGATAGTGCTACAGAGGATGATTATTTGCCAGTTAGCGATGGTGAAATCACATTTTCAGCAGGTAATACTCGCACATCTATTTCGATTTCTATCATTGGAGATTCTGCTGTTGAAAATAATGAAAATTTCTATATTCAGCTGAGTGATACAAATACTGTGGTTTTGGAGCAGGCTGAGGTAACAGTCACTATTTTGAATGATGATGAACCGCCTGTGCCTGTGGTGACTCGACTTGAGCCACTCTCTGTGACAGTGAATACAGAAGTTGATTTCACAGTAACTGGTCAGTTCTTAACCGAGCAGATTCGTCTGGAAATTGAAGATTGTTCTTCGGCCATTTTGTTGGTGGATGGAGGTGAGGGACAACAGAAATTTCGCTGCACTATATCGAAAGCAGGACTAAAATCTGCCAAAGTACTATCCACCGAAAATGAAGTTTTAAAAGCTTTTGAGATTGATGTGATACCTGCGACAGATATTTTAGCAACAGGGGGCATTACTCAACCGATCGCAGATGGAAATCATGAGGGTGATATTGAGATAGCTGCGAACGCGATGGATACCGATGGCTTAAAAAAAGTCAGTATAAATTTTAAATCATCAGATAAAAAAGTCATATTGTGTAGCAATGATTGCACTGGAAACAGTGCTTCTTGGGCGACAACAATTAACCCTTCGGCTTATTACGATGCAACCAGTGACTCTATTACTCTGGAATTATGGGTTTTGGATATGAATGATAATAATGTTCAGGTCGATGAAGTGACTTTTCAGTGGCGGCCTGTTTCACAAAGTTATAGTTTGCGATTAAATGATACGGGTGTTACCAAATTCTTTAATGAAAATAGTGAAGTGAGCGAAGAGCCGCTGGACTTCTCCGGCCAGGATGCCAGTTTTGGTCGTGATGTTGTGGCCTCATACAATGAAGATGGCCACGCAGGGTTCAGCTTTACCAAAATTGATAGCAATGGTGATGATCTACCTGCTTCCGCACTGGAGTGGAGTTGCGTTCGAGATAATGTCACTAACCTGATCTGGGAGTCGAAAACAAATGACGGCGGACCTCATGATAAAGGTGAGCGTTTTTCCTGGTGGAAAGATGATGATGCATCAAGAGGCTATGAAGACAGGTTTAAAGAGTGTAATAATTACAGTAGTGACTCAAAAAACTCATATTGCAATACTGAAGCTTATATCATTCGTGTGAATTCAGCAGGGCTTTGTGGTTTGAACCAGTGGCGGTTACCAATGAAGCGAGAGTTGGTGTCGCTTATAAATAGTGAGCAAATTGCTCCCGCAATTGATGTCGACTGGTTTCCAAATACAGCTTCTGATTTTTATTGGGCACGTCAACCCAGTGCAGGTATTCCTGGTAGTGGTTGGGACCTTTATTCTTGGGGAGTTAATTTTAATGAAGGCTTTGTTGACGGTGTATCATGGAGTCAGGCAGCCGCAGTACGCTTAGTCCATTCCGTGCAATAATATTTTGGTGATCAAATGAAAAAGATTCAATTAATTTCTCTGTTTGTATTATTGGCTTTTTGCTCGAGTGTGTTTGCCGCTGTTTGTCAGGATGACATTCCTGAAACTGCCCCTGAAAGTGCATTTGATGACCACGAAAATGGGTTGGTCACGGATAAACGAACAGGTTTGATATGGCGTAAATGTACAGAAGGGCAGTCAGGAGAGACGTGTTCTGAAGGTGTGAGAGGTGACTCATTTTTTACTTGGCAGGAGGCGCTTCAGCATGTAAAAGCAGTCAATGCTAATAGTGGGGATGGTTATAGTGACTGGCGTCTTCCTAATAAAAAAGAGTTAGAAACGATTATAGAAAACAGTTGCGTTGCCCCATCAAGCAATGAAAAACTTTACCTTTTTCCGTCTAGATCCTTTTACGCTGATGCAAGATATTGGACATCAACCACCTCAGCGAGTGATCCGTCTGCTGCCTGGGTTGTTCTATTTCAATACGGTGGAATTATTACAGCAAAAAAAGATAGTAGATTTTTCATACGCTTGGTTCGGGGCGGTCAGTAGCTGCACTTCTCAATCAGGTAACTATTAGCCTGACACAGAGGTGCAATGGAAATGCGCATGATGTTGAAATTGTTGATTACCATTAAAAATCCCCTCAAAATTTTGAAAGGCCTTTTGTAAATCTTCAATATTACGGATTGGCTTAATATTCATTTCAACCCCCGATCGTCCCATTCACAATGGGTTGAAAAGCGGTCAGGCTATCCAGCATGGCTGAATTTCCCAAGCCATGTCCCATAAACTTGGAAGAAAACTGACCAACTTCACCGTGTAAGGCCATGTAGTTAAGGGCAACGGTTTCTACCAGCAGGTTGACGTTATTGGCCGCTGGGCTGGAAGATGTTTCAACTGAACCATCGGCACGGAAAAATCCGATCTGTTGTGTATTGCCAAGCAGCTGGGGGCGGCCATTGGGGTTGTACACAAGAAAAAATGAAGCCGCAGTCGATGAACTGTCAGTTGTCCATACGCCTTTGCCTTGGCCATCATCTGAAGTATCAATAGAGCCGTTACTGGAAACAGAGCCATCACTGAATACATAAAGCATCAACGGCACTCCAAGGCGAGCCGCATACTCTAGGCAAGCTCCCATGCAGCGTCCCGCACGTAAGTCACGAATTTCACCGACGGCGCGATCACCTGTGTGGTAGTCATAACCTCCTATGGTGATTGTGCCAGCACCGGCATAGCCGTTCATGACCAGTTTCATGACGGAGGCTGTTTTCCTGAATTCACGGTCGCCATCATAATCCGCCTGTGTGAAGATTGATTGGGCACCCACAATATTAGCATCAAGGCTGGGGTTTAGTGCTGTAGGGTCACCATAGCGATCCACCAGGTCAGCACTTTTAACGTAGCCACATTTCATTAGGTCTTTGACGATCTCATCTGTGGTGACTTTTCCTGTTTTCATTGCACTGATGCGCTGAATGGATTCCATGACGGCAACAGCATCTTCCTGGTTGAGTAAACCCACCAGCTTTCCAGTATCGACCAGCCCGGTCACATCGCTGGGTCGATCTACTTTGGTGGGGCGTTTGCCAAGATCGATCATTGAATCTGGAGCAACAGAATTACCACCAGAGTCGGTACTTCGTGAGCCGATGAGTGTCAGCAGTTCACCGTCAGCTCCAGCTTTATTGATGGCATACATCGGATTGTGTGGATTATTACCGGTATCATTTTCAGAGCGTGCAGGGATCACCGCACCATTAATTTTCTCTCGGGTGGCAGTTGATGTTTTTTCTAAAATACCACGTAAAAATTGACTTTTTGAATGGAAGGCAAGTCCAAGGTCAGTATTAATGAAATTAGAACCAATCACATCTGCATCAACATCAATTTGTGGCGGGAGCATATCGCCTGGAATGCCCATTTTGCTATAACCGGCAGTGGTGAGAAAATCAAGTTGCCCACCTTGTTTTCCGACCAACACATTAGAGCCACCTATGCTGGCACCACCGGCCAGATCAAAGCCGATAAACGGGATTTTTCCAGCGCCCTGAACAGTGATTCCACAACTATCTCTCAGTGCATTCAAATCAGCAGAAAGAGCGGCATGTGCAGGTTGAGCGAACAGGCTGAGAATGGATGAACCCATGACGGCACCTGTTCCAAGGGCAAGGCCGCGTCCGAGAAAATCGCGCCGATTGATTGGGCGACCATGCTCTGGTAAATGAAGCGGAGCATCGGGGTTTTTTATATTTTTAAAATTTTTATATTTAAAGCGAATCATGGCCGTTTTCCTCTGCTTCTATTTCTATTGTATTAACGTGGTGGCGCTGCCCAATACCGCGGCACATGTTGCTTTAGCGATCGTTCGAGTACGACCTTCGGTGCAAGCGTCATCCTCACAAGGCGTATTCAATAAGCGATTAATAAGACTATTAAGCTCATCTTTTACCTCTGGTCGTTCAGGCTGACTGCTTAAATTCGTTCCCATCATTTTATCGAGTAGTGGATTGAGTAATGGGTCACGTGAGGTAAAAGCAGTTGTGACGGGTGCGGTAAAATTAAAATCTGGAAAATAACTACTGCGTTTGTCAATGTCTTCAATTAGTACATTGCAATACTCAATGGCCAGTTGTGAAATAGCCACTTGATGCGCAGAAAGAAAGCCATTCACGAGTTCTGTAGACGGCAGTTGTTGTTTTATTGTTTCAAATGTCGCTTGTACATCACTTTGGGTCGGACTCACTGTGGTGAGTGTCGCCATCGTTGCATTGACTTCATCAAAAGTGCGCATCCCGATTTCAGCGGGAGCTGGAGTGATGACAGGAGGAAGTCCTGGCTGTAATGGCGCAGGTTCAGTAAATACATTGTTCTTTGTACCGAGTTGTTCAAAAGTCAGAAAAAACTCATCTGAATCAACGCCTTTTTCAAGAGGAATGGTGGTGCCCATTTTAGCGAGCGGCTGGCCGTTAATGGTGTACTCTGATGAAGAGAGTGTGATATCCATACGGGCATACGCCTGGCCTATTTTGGCTTCTTTACCATTAATACCAATACGTAACCCTTTGAGTGGAATATTATCGGGTTGAACATCATTCAAATTGACGAATGTGGGGTTGTTAAACAGGTAGCTGTAGTTATCAAATTGACTGACTCCAAGCATCACATAGCTCTCAGGCAAGTCAATATGATCACTTATATTGAAGAGTAAAAAGAATTTTTGCCCTACGCCCGCTTCAAAATTTTGAGTGATCTGAGTTTGATTCAGTGCTCGATTGTGAATGGCTACCAGTCGTAATTTTCCTTGCCAAGGACGGTTTTTAGAGACTTCATTGCCCAGCACAAAGGCGTAGCTGTCATCCCAGTCGGCTAAATTTCCTGCGGTGATTTCATCAGCGTCATCAGTAAATACACCATTGACGTAAATACGCCGTCCATTGACAGGGTCAAATGTGACGACAACATGTTGCAACGTCGCTTGTAAATCTTCGTCATTAGTGACGAGTGCAGGCTCGCCATTGGCATCAGTCGTACTGCTGCGATGATTGAAGTTATAATGGTAAAGAACTTGTCCAAGTGAAAAATTACGCGCGTTTTCACCGGCAGAGTAACTGATAATGGACGCAGGTCCTTCTTGAGTCACATTGGCAGGAGTGACCCAGGCTTCCATCGAGTATTCGCCTGTGGCTTGAATTTGATCGCTGAGTTTTTTGCTGGGTGTGGTTAAGCCTTGTGCTTTGCTCTCAGGAGTGATGAATTCGATGCCCCAGCCACCAACCCATTTAAAATCACTGTTTTCCTGACCCTCCAGCTTTAAATTGAGCGCTGGCTCAACACCGCTGGTATCGTAGATATTATTGCCTTGGCCAGCTTTGAATTCATAGAGTGCAATAAGATCTCTCTCATATCGGCTGCCACCGCTGGCAACAATGCCATTGCCAATATTAAGTGCTTTGCTGACGACAAGTTTAGTTGCAACGGGTGTGGCTGAAATACCTTGAGAAAAAGCGGTAATCGCAGCTTCGAGCTCGTTCGCGTCATTTTGGCACTCTTGACTCCAGCAGTTGTGGAATTCATCGCGTAATCGCACAACAAGCCTAGAGTTTGCCGGGTTATCAAGGTCTATTTTTTGTGTGCTTGTAACAGCTTCATAAGCGGTATTGATATCACCGTCTGAAAAAAATGGGGCTTGAGGCGTTTTAGCTGAATCAACATGACATTCAGCGCAGTGATCCACAAGCAGAGTGTGAATGGTTGAAAAACTACTGGGGTCATTGGGGAAGCTTTTGCTTGCTCCCACATTTTTAATAGCAGGGGCTTTCAGTTCAATTTGCTTACTGCTTGTACCGCTCGAACCCCCTGCCCAGTCTTCGATCCAGCCGGTCATAATTGTCGCGCAAGTGCTATCAGCGCTATCATTGCTATCACTCTCAAGCCAGCACTGATGGCCATTTGCGACTTTGGTGACGAGCAGTGAATCCGCAGGTGATTCGAGATTAACCACTTTAAGTGCTTCTCTATAAGCCGTATTAATATTTTCCTGATGAGC